>Ga0123342_1000161_pt1 | contig 88018 bp, 42 predicted proteins | sample Turbeawhitnodule_FD_89960 | JGI IMG/M metagenome (GOLD analysis project Ga0123342, IMG submission 89960) | Root nodule microbial communities of legume samples collected from Mexico - Turtle bean Mexico white nodule | ecosystem: Host-associated > Plants > Roots > Nodule | place: Mexico: Nepantla...
ATATATATATATATATATATATATATATATATATATATATATATATATATATATATATATATATATATATATATATACATTATAACATGTCGAGAGTGATTTTTGTATATATCTTTAATTCACATACCATACATGATTAAGTGTTTAATTACGGACATCAAGATATATATTAGGTTAAGACAAATTTAAGAATATTAAGATTATTATATTTTAAAATTTTAATTTTAAAAAAAATAATATGTTCTATGTACATAAGATCAAGTGAGTTGTTTATATCATGAGCACTTGCTCTATTGGTGCGATTTCTTAAAGTAGTGCTTAATTAAAATATATCAGTATTTTAATTCATTTCATGTTTATATTATATTTTATATGATAGATTAATAAAAGAAAAATATGTAATAGTATAATACGAATTTCATGTAAAATGACATTAAAAATTATATTTATTGTTGAACAATCCTATTAAGATAGACTTTACATGAAAACTAACATTCAAATAATTTGTGTACGAAAAAAATCCTAAACTTTAAAATACAATATCATTACTATAACTTTTTTATATTTGTGAAAAAATTTAAAATTCGTACAAAAAATAAATTTCTGTAAATTTTGTAAACTCCAACAAAACATTTATCTGAAAAAACTTCACTAAAAATTAAAAATTTTTAGTAGTGTACAAATAATACTATTGAAATGAAATGATAAACGTTCTATTATTGAAAATGTTTTTACGTTTTTACAAACGAAGAAAATTAATATTCTAATATATATTGAAACAAAAAAGAGGGAAGTAATTAGTTAAAGACATGAAAATTCAATACTACTCTAACCTAATTTTTTATTAAGGTAATTGACTTGGGTTGGTTAAAACCTCAAAAATATTTCATTAAAAGTTATTAATAATATTATTTGTCTTTCACTTTAACATAGGTATAATTTTACACATTAATTATCAAAATATATAAAATTTTTAAAAATTATTAAAATATAAAAATCATGTTTACATACTTGAACTGAAATCATATGTTAAGATAACACAATTTTAGTGTAATTAATCAAATATTAACTATCATCTTAATATGTTTTACTTTAATAATTTTTTAAAATTTTATCTATTTTAATAATTTGCATGTAAAATTAAAAAAAAATCGTATTTATTACAATATGCAAAAGTATACTTAACTATTAAGTCTATGAAAACAACATATTTGCAAGACACCACAAATTGTTTTGACCTTAAGAGTGTAATTAAGGCAAATTGATGTGACACAATCAATTGGATATGAACTGAGTTTCGATGTTTAGTTTCGAAAATCAATTCAATCCCAATATTTTTAGTTTGCAAACTATTTTGTTTATTAACTTCATTTCTGATCCATAAATATTTTGATAGAATCACAACGATTAAGCAAACCAATTTATATATCTATAATTATATAATTTTGTAATCAATAACTACTATTATTTTGGAAAAAAATAGTATATGTTAATTTGAGTTTATTAAATAGTTTTTTATCGACATTAAAACTCGTAAACTTGATTTATTCAATTAAAATATTAAGTCAACAGTTGGCTTGTCAAATTTTATGTTACCGACAATTACAAAAAACACGGAGACTTTATTTATGACGATTATAAATTAAGTGATTGATAAAAACATTGCTATAAATAAATAAATAAATTATATTATTTCTCGACATAATTATAGAATATTATATTTTTTAATCTTGTCACTAAAAACCCATTAAATAAAATTTAAAAAAATATTTAAATTAAATTTTATTATTAATAAATATTTTTTATATATAATTAGCTATTAAAATTTTGGTTACTAAATTTATAATCTAATTAGTTATGTTTTGAATAATGTATTCTCTAACTCAAAACATTAATAAATAATTTAAAAATTATTATTAATTTGTCAGTATTTACAAATTATATATATATATATATATATATATTAAATCCATAATATAATGTCGATCATATACAATAAAAAATAAAAATTAATTAAAAAATTATTAAATAAAAAAAAATTAGAAATTAAAATAATTACTTATTATTTGATTAAATTAAAAATTATTAATATTAAAAATATATTTCTTTTATTAATAAAAATTTATAAAATAGTTTTAAAATTTATATATAATCAATAACGACCAAAAAAATTTATATTTACTATCAAAATTTCCAACATCTATTTTACTTAAATATTATATATGTCTTAATCATTAGGGTTTTAAATTAGCTTAAATTCTCAACACAATGCTTGCAAATTTGGATGACATTGCAACACAAACGTTTTTATAAGTTATATTTTGAGTTAAAGAAAAGGTGAAAGGAACTTAAGTTGTTATGTTATTATACAATATCATCTCACTTGAATGTGAGAAAAAAAATGGAAAGGATATAAAGAAAAGGCATAAAGTATGATTAAATTATTATACGTGAGCACTTAAGATATATATGTTGAATGGTACATAATGATAATAATAAAAAAGATTTAACAACAGCATAACTCACATTTGAAATTGGCATTCATAAAAAGTTTGAACACATGGCAAGTTCAAAACACATAGGATTAAAGTGAAAATGGTATATGACACTGCACCCACTTACTATAGTGTGCTCTTTCCACAAAATCATAGCCAAAATGTTGTCATAGTTTTTGTTTTTTTTTTTGTATATTTAGTTTAGAAAATAAAGAACACCCACCTTGTACCTTGTTTCCGTTGAAAACTAGACACATTTACCATTTTCATTTTCTAAGTTTAGTGATAACTTTTTTTTTATCCACGTGGTCCAGTATTGTAAAGTAGACAATTAAGAATTCCATTTATTGATGATTAATTTAAAAAGAGTAAGATTTAAAAATATTTGTCATTTCTATCAAGTTTAGAAGATTTTAATTTTAGTTTTTTTCTTTTTATAAATTTTATCACTCACAATAAATTGTATCACTCACTATGAAGACTCTCTCGACCACAAATAACTATATTACTAAATCTCATTCTAAAATCATACATAATATAAAAAATAAATCATAAAAATCGTATTAATAAAAATCTATAAAATATAAGAATCTAACGCATTTCATTTCTATAAATAAGTTAACAAAAATCATCCCAAAATACAAATTTATTAACATTTATTATATTCAATAATTAAAAAGGGAATACTAATTACAGAAAGACTGCAAAAAAAAAAGAAATTAACATACAATTAAAGTTGGTGTCCTTCCCGACCCAATAACTTTTCATTGGTAGAAAAGTTAAAATATATTTATAATTTTTTATTATATGATATTTTGTTTATAAATTTAATAAAATAATAAAATAATTATCTTTAATAACATCTGTCCGTGTATGTGTCGACTTGTGATTTCCGACTCAAAATAAATGAAAATCCGTAGAAATACTTTACAGACTCAGAAAACAAAGTTCATTTATTTTATAGAAATTAAAAAACTAATTAAACGGAAATGAAAGCAAAGAAAAATTTATAAAGATTTAAAAAACAAAAAAAAAGTGTTCTGTAAAAACTAGAAACGTATTGTATCATAAAATCTTTTCAGTATTTCCAATATAGACGTGAAAAATGATTAGTAGACCAGGAAAAAAATTAGTTTAAAAGATATTCTAATAAAGTAATTACTCGTTATTATTCTTAACATGTCACTTTGGTTAAATTTATTAAAAAAGAGGAACAGGAAAAAAGTGGGTTTTATGTTTTTTAAAAAACAATTTAGAGTTGTTTCTGACAAAAAAAAAAGTGTGAAAAAAAAGATAGAATTAAAAAAGCATTGAGATGTGCAATTTTGTTTAACAAGTTATCCTTCAAATTTTGTAGGATCTAATAATGTTATTATACTTGGTCTCATTTTATTCTATGTCTCTTCCTCGTATAAAATTTTCTTCTAATTTTCATTGTTCTCACTTTTAATTAAAAAAAAAATACCTTTTTACCACAAACAAACAAAAATCAATTTCTACATATATAAAGATAGTTTAAAATAAGTATATTCCGAAGATTCTTGTACCTACTATTTTCTTTATGACATAAAAGCAAATGATTTTTTCAATGTTCGCAAAAACTAGATTTCTTTGTTCTATACTGGTATGTCATCTCTTCAATCAAAATTTATATTTTACAATTTTAAATATATTTTTTAACATGTGTACTTGAAAATATATTATGCGGCATGACTTTTTATTTTTTATTTTTTAAAATTGAGCTATGTAACTGTGATAAAAAAGAAATAGGACGATAAAAAATATTATATACTTTCAAATATTTTTTTTATATGTGTACTTGAAAATAAATAAAAATATATTATGTAGAATAACTTAAACGATGGTTGTGTGCAACTCGTGTAATATATGAAATGTATAAAAGTTGTGTTCGAAGTCAACAGCTCATAAAGACTACTTTTGGATACATTAATGACTTGTAACTTTTTTGAACAAATTATTATCTGTGCCCACTAAATTAATAGAATTAGAAGTATTTATTGTGATTTGCATATTCATTCTATTTTTTATAATTTTTATCTAAATTATAATTTGAATTAATAAAAGAGATGTTTTAAATAAAAATTAGCTAAAATTAACACTGATGATGAGACTGCTAGGAGATATCCTGGTCTTGCTACTTGTGGAGGTATTTTAAGTAGAAGTATGGAAAAATTTATTGGAGTTTTCTCTATGTTTATTAAAGTTCGGACTGTTTTGATGGTTGAGTTTTATGAAGTTATATATGCTATGAAGGAAGCTCAAAAGATGAGACTTACTAATATCTGGCTAGAATGTGATTCTTCTTTGGTTTGTGCTGCGTTTATTGTCAGAACAATATTCCTTAGATGTTTCGTAATCGATGGAATACTTGTCTCAATTACTGTGGGAAAATCAGGTTTAGGGTTACTAATATTTTTCGTGGAGGGAATGCGTGTACTGATAAGTTGGCTAATTTATGATATTTTTTTCATAGAGAATCTTTTCATTGGTATAATAGTCTATTCTTAGAATTTTTTATGAATAGATATACTCTATTTATGTATCGTTTTGGTCTAATTTCATATTTTTATATTTTCGTTCTTTTTTTCCTTTTTTAATAATACGTTTTCTTTTTTCATTTGATGACAAACGATTATTGTTGTTACTTAAGGTGTCAGCACAGCTGAGATGTCAAGTTGTATAGTGATACCTAACATAAAAGTTTTTATTTAAAAAATAAATAATAAACAATGAAAAGATCAGTAACACTTTAAATTAGATATAAAATATTAAAATAAATTAGTTATTTTTAAAACATAAAAAATAGGTTAGATACAAATTCTTGAATTTAATATTTAATACATTTATATACAGTATTAAAGTTCTTTCGCATATTTCATTCAATCTTTTCAAAATTCTCAACTTATGTCTTTTAAATTTTGTGTTAAATTTATTCTAAACTTTTCAGTTCAAATTTATAAACAAAATTTATAAATTAATTATAAAAAATAAATAGGATTAAAATAAGCCTAGTTTACTATATTTACTTACAATTTTAAGTTCGTGTAAACATGAAAAAAAAGGTTGTTAAATATAGTTAAATTTTGTTTACAAACTATGGACCAAAAGAAAATTAACCTTTTTGAGAAAAAAAATTAAGAGACCTCAAATACGAGAAACGGAAATGAGATTGGCTCTTTCTATTTAATTTAAGCTTTTATTTTTCGCTTAACATTTGGATTTAATGATATATACAAACGAAAAAAAAATAGATGGTTTATTAGATAAGAAACTATATATCATAATCTTCATTATAGATGAAACAGCTCGGAGCCAACGTGAATAATATCTCTGTTTCATCTAAAACATAATGATTCATTATACTCACATGAAACATATTAAGAATTTTTTTATATTTGCAAACATCCATAGATAAATATACATACTTTATTATTTTTAATTTTAAGTAAGATTAGTTTAAAATATTTTTTTAAAATAGAAAATCAATGAAAACGTTAATCTTAAAATATAATCTAAAGAAAGTTATACAATAAAATATTAATATAAATAAATTTAATCTTTGAAAAAATCAAATTTAATGAAAAGAATAAATTTAAATAAAATTTATCTCTTTAAAAAAATATTTAATTTCGTAAATTTAATTAAAAAACATCAATATATAAAATTAAATTTTAAATTTCTTTAATTCTTAATATTTTTTATTAGTAATTTTATTTTGATCATATGACTTTTTTAGAAATTTTCAAATAAGCAAACGAATATCCACACACTGAATATTATGGATAAATCTATGTATTGGAGATTTCCTTGCGAAAATCCATAAACGTAGATTATTTTTTAACATCCTAATGGCTGTGTTTATAAAGTGAAAATATATATTATCTTTATCTTTTTCAAAAGCGAATTTATACGAAGATAAGCACCATTTTCTTACGGTACAGGTTTACTGCTGCTACAACAAGTTGATCCAATGCACTTTACTGGAATTAGACATTAGTAACAAATGATAAATGTTTAACTACTGTTCTTTCTGGCATAATTATGAAGTCTTCTTGAACTTGTACTCTTATTATCAACATTTCTTCACCATCAGCAAAATGGTATCACATTTTGCAAACCTGACGAATCACGTCGCAACAATCACTTATATTCTTGGCCCCATGATAGAACTAATAAATAATTAAACAGTTTGATTACAAAAACAAAAATAAATATTTCAAATTTTAGACAGCAAGGAAATGTTTTTGAAGATCCACAGATTGCACACAAACAATACAAAGTATGCTCTAAATATGACAAGAATAAAAAACTTAAACCACAAGCGAGAGCCTTAATTAAAATTAAACATTATTTTGACCTATACTTCATCCCAAGATGGGATTTACAGAGTACATTGCTCTAAATATCACATTACAATCCTATATGCCAAGGATGCATTCTTCGAACAATATGGGTAACAAAAGCAATGTGATGTTACAATAGAAATACAAATTTGTCACAATAAAGGACCCAACCGAGTAACTTTATAACACCATTAGTTCAGCTGACTAAGAGGCGAACGTGGAATAAGAGATGGTTTCAACTCTTTTACATCAGAAGATTCATATGGATTGTTTTCCCGGAATTCCTCGAGTAAGGATTCCATTGGCAAGGATCGAAGAGACTCTATTGTCACCTTTGTCGGAACATCAGGTTCACATCTTATTGGTGTTGTACCGGTAGGTTCATAGTCCTGCAAGACATCAGAAGAAGTAATGATGTTATACAATGATTATATTTGAACTTAAAAACAAAGTACAAACCGAGTCGACATACCCTGAATTGCTGTTGAAAAGCGTCACTTGCTCTGTGTTCAATCGAAGCAGCTTGGCCACCGTGATCCTCTCGTAGCGTCTCAAGTGTACTTTCATGAGTTCTCACCACATTTAATACGCCAGATATGCACTCCCGCTCTTGTGCTGAAGTGACTGCAAAAAACGTAACCCAAGAAAAAAATAGATAAATGCATATGCAAACACATTTTGACAGAAAAGGGTGAGAGATATTGGTGGTGCATGCCCTGTTTTAGCTTCGGTATTTGCATTCACTTAAAGAAAAAATCATGATCAAACAACCCAAGCTCTAGACGTAAATTTGCTGGATGTTGTTAATCTAAGGACCATGATCCAACTCATAACTCACCATCAAACCGCTCAATAAGATCCTCACTATTCTTTGCCACATCTTCTTCGGCTGCAACTCGTGCAGAATTGACCTCAACGACATGCTGCACATTGCTATCAGTAGCATTCCTGAACCAAAGTAATCGGTAAAATGGGTCAATAAAAACAGAGACAATAACGGCATTAGTGCAACACTCCCTCTTCCCGCCTCTCATTTAAAGATCGGCTGCACAGACAAACTCATTATACGAAGCATTGACTCCGACACGACACACGGTTAATGTCCAAATTATAAAATATGGTGACTGTGTATGATTTGCATGAAAAAAAAATCTCAACACAATTAAAATTCATATAAAGTCACTGTAGAAACAAATTTACAAAGTTTTGCTGTTTTTCTAAAATAATGGTTCTCATAAAAAAAAGTAAGAAACATATCTCTTAATAGTTAAAATAACTAGATAAGTCTAGTGAAACAAGCATCACACAAAAATATAATGAGTCTCGCAAAGTTTACATGTTTTCTTTTAATTTATTCTTACGTTTAGAAAGTGCTCAGTGGTGTCGGTTCAATATTTACTTATGTTCAAATTGTGGGGAAGAGATGTCCAAATATGTTAAAGTGGTATCTCAGTTGGAAAAAATGTTTTTTAAATGTAATACGATTAAGAATTGCCGTATAATACATAGTGACACGTTATTCTACAAAGGTACAATCAGTTTGCCACGCACCTGACAATTGATTCTGTTGCAGAAATATGTTTGGTCCCCATCTCATTCACAGCCTCATGTGTCTTCTTTGTATGTTCAAAAGCCGACTTAGCAGTCTTAAAACTAGGGATTTAAAAGAATGTTAGATTGTGAGTGCATCTGGATATATAAAATTTAGAGAAAGAACATTTACCTCTGCTGCATGAGTAACTCCATACGACAATGCCTAGCAGCAGAAAAATCCGAGGTGTCTTTAGCATCTTTTTCTGCTTGCACGCAAAAGGCCTGCCATTTCCTTTTTGCATTGGTAACAATATCTCCCATTGATGACAAATGCCCATCCAAGAAGGACTTGTTCTTCATTCCGTTTTCCCTAAGATCAACAAGCTTTGAGTCTACCTGCAAGCCGAACATCATTTCATATCTATATAAACGACAAACTAAATTGGCAGGCCTTGCCCCTCAACCACCACCCACAAAAAAGGAACACCGAAAACTGACCAGATCCATTTGTCGCCGAATGTGATCAGAAACTAAACTAGTCATATTAGCAATAAGTTTCTCTGTATCCGATATTGATTGCTCCTGAACAGAATAGAACAAGATGTCCACATCAGATGTCAACAGCCATAACCATCTTTCAAAAAATGATAGTTGATGTTAAGTTACAACCTCGTAAGCCTTTTTAAACTCGTCAATACTCTTCATTTGCACTTGTTCTGCCTGTTATGCGTAATCTTCAAGCTTTTTTGATTCTTCAAAAAGCTTATCCACAAATTCTTGAGAGCGCTCAGAGATATCCTTTATTTGTTCAAGGCTGAGATTGAATTTCTTTGATTTACAATACCCAATAATATAACAGTTAGAAGAAGATAAAAAAAAATCAGTCTGAACACAGAAAAATGAAGTAACAATGGTTCTGTACAGAACAGAAAAGCATAACTTGCAGTACATACATTCCGTAACTCGCTCGCAAAAAATGCCAATTCACCCTGCTGAGTTGAAAGGGAACCCTGAAGATCATCAAATATTGAACCAGCTTCGGTAGCCTCAGATACAAGAAACTGATTCACCATGAATTACAGTCCTATATTAGTATTGAAAAGCATAAAAGATGCGCATAACACTAGATAAAAGTAGAAACAAGTAAAACACACTTTTTCAATTGAATCACCATTGGAGGATATAACAGAAGTAAGCTCCTCAAAGGCAGCATCAGAGCTCGCTTTATGCAAGCGCACAACATTTTGCACTGCCTCGACATGAGATATATACAAGGCCCTCAGAGAAGTCACTTTCTTTTTAAAATCAACAACGGCCTACAGTAAACAAAGAGGAATGGGAGGATTTAGAAATAAAATATAAGAAACGCACAAATATGGGGAAAACATGGAAACATACACACCTTCCAGATGTTCACAATTGAACGAGACAAGGAAAGAAAACATACAAGAACAACAGTATTGGATTCTTTATATACACACCTTATCATGAACGTCCAAAAAAGAATGACAGAACTTCTTCACACCTTCCAGATGTTCATTCTGTTCAGACAATGATGTTGCAACAGTGTTGCAAAGAGAACCAACCTGCTGAGCGAGCTCCACCTGGTAATTGTTTACTACAGCTCTGTTATCCGAGTTCAACCTATCTTCTCTGCCTATAAATTAACAGAAAGATAAACATGTTATTAGATACAATACAACTTCAATTCTTTTTTAATAAAAGCAGGACAAAGAATAAGTGATATACCAATTTTCAAAAATAATGAAGCATTATCCTGAAGAGATTTCTCCAAATCAGCTCGTAAAACACATGCTTGATGAGCCAGAGCATTTTCTGTCGCACATAATTAAGATTATCTCAAAGGAATATTAAACCAGAAACGGTGATAGAACACGATCATGTGTTTGGCATACCAGCTTTTCTCTGCTCAGAAATGACGAAGTCTTTTTCTTTCAAGGTATACTGACATTTCTTTAATTCTTCCTCTGTGTTGGCAAGCAACTTGCTAGTCTTGTTCAAGTTTTTCTGAGTGGTTTATCACAATTTCCTTATCAGCAAGGATACATAATTTCATAACAAGAGTGAAAGAAAATTGTTAACTTACCTCAGTACTATCGAGTTTGTTGCTCAAATTGGAACACTGTTGAATTTGGTCAACGTATTTGTTTTGCAAATCCTCAAGTTGCTGGTTGAAACATATAAAACAAGTCAGGCATAACAGGAAGGAAGAAGCAGGCACGCTCTATCTTCTATACATAGTTTATTTAACAAAACAAACCTTTTGTTGCGTTTCGATTGTGACCCCCATCTGCTCAATTTGATCTGACATAGCCTAAACAGAAAAAAAAAATGGCACCAATGAAAGGCCTCAGAAGTGATTTTAACAACTGTATCATGAAAACAAAATCAAACCAATTTATATCTACCCATGACCAATATTAAAATTCATACTAGAAAACACGTCCAAGGAACTAAAAAAATTATCTTCACGATCTGAGCTGCTGAAAGTTACACATGGAACCATAGTACTGCTCTTAATGAATTATTCGTATTAATAGAAGATAACATACTAACAGATAGAGAAAGGAAAATAACCTTCTTTTCACTCTCCTCCTGATAGTATCTTTCCTTTGGAATATAGACACCATTTTTCTCACGTGTAGCATAAACCTCTGATGAAAGTCACGAATTAAATAATTAATATTACCAATAAGACAATATACCAAGAAACCTGAAGATCCCAAGGCATACATCAGCAACGACTAATGAAAAACACAATTCACCTGCTTTAAGACGTTCAATTTCACCATAAAGGTCTTTGATAAGTGTTGATTTCATCATTTTTTGGTTAATCTAAAAATATCAGAAAAGAAAAACTAGGTTAAAAAATCAATGTTTAATACATAGCAATTTGTTATATCAAAGCAAAACGAAAAACATCTCATATCCTGCATATCTTATCGAAATAAAAACAGCTAAACTAGTTCTAAATAAATCAAAACAGGTTTATTCTTAAAATGAAAATGTCCCTAAAAGCACTGAATTAGTGCTTAAACAAAATGAATTCAAACAACTCATGCTCATAATTTTGATAAGTACCTAGTAATTGTGTTACATCATAATATGGATAAAAAAGAACATTCAAATTAGTCACTCTGTTTAAGAAGACAATTCTATCAAGTCAATAATTGTAAAACATAAATGCAGTCAAATACTTCAAAAATCTTTGTAGAAGTAATATAATTGTAACTAGTAATTGTGTTACATCATAATATGGATAAAAAAGAACATTCAAATTAGACACTCAGTTTAAGAAGACAATTTTATTAAGTCAATAATTGTAAAACATAAATGCAGTCAAATACTTCAAAAATCTTTGCATAAGTAATATACCTGTAACATGTTGACATGAAATGTTTCAAAGACATTATCACTACTAAAGATACACAGTATCATAGACATTTTCAAACACCATGCCAATCATAAACAAACCTCAGGCTTATTTTTTATGTGCTTTGCCCTATGAGCATAATCCAGCGTGCTCAATGTTTCCTCTAAGCAATGAACTGCAGGAGACACTGTTGCTATGATGCATGTCTTGGTTCTTCCCCCAAGTGAATCGCGCAGTAAGCGTGTTAACTTACTATCCCTATATGCGAACGTACCCATGTCAGCACACAGCGAAAGGAATAATGCCAGAGGCTCAATAAAATGAAGCAGTGCCAAAGCCAAAGGCTCAAAAATAAAAAAACCTGTAAGGGATGTGACCAAGGTGTTCCACCAATGCATTGATTACTCGTCCTAAAGTAAGCAAACTTTTATTAATTTCCCCAGCTTCCCTTGCACGGCCCTAACAATTATCATAAATAAATATAAACTTAATAATTCAAAATTAATATGTATTAGGAAAAAGCCAGAACGTATAGAACGCTGAACAAAGGGTATGTTCATGATGTATTACCTCCCTGGCACCAGAACGAGATATATTTTCTGACCCAGCTAGATCAACCAAATTAAGTTTACCACATTTAATTAGTTCTTCTCCTTCCGGTGTTGATTCTTTGATGTGGATTGTAATGGAAAACAACGAATGTGATCGACTGAAGACAAAGCAAGTATTAGTAAGAGATATGGAAACATGATTCCACCAACTGTGAATAAAGGAAATAGAAAATAACGGTCACCTTGACTGCTTGTTCAACAAGGTTTCTGCAGTTCGTCGTTTAGAAGACCCTCTCTCCAGAAGAGTAAAAATCTCACTGGCACTTGTCACAATCTCTTCCTCCAATCCCCTTACAAGAACTCCACCTTTACCATCCTCCATGAGAGGCAGCTGTTTTTTCTGCTTCTCCTCCAAAGAAACCTTAGAAAGCTCCTCCGGGGCAAGCAAATCAGTGATCTCCTCATTATAAAGTTCCAAAAAAGTGACCTTCACACTGTATTCGGCATTCTGGCCCTCAAGTGTGTCAAAAATCTGCTTGACAGACCTGGGAATGACTCCAGCTTCCGGAGGCAACTCTCCATTGGGACCACTCTGTTGTATAATAGTCAAATCAAATCATATCACTAATATTACTCAGTAACATGCGTGCACATAACATCAAGACACCTCATAACATCAGAGCATACCTTGGCCCTTTTGCATTCCCCTTCCATAGTATAGGTTTTCCCCGTACCAGTTTGACCATACGCAAAAATAGTACAATTAAACCCCTCAAGAACTTCATTAACTATCGGAGTAACAGCTTGTTCATAAAGATCCTTTTGCCTAGCAGAAGGACCAAAAACCTACACAAAACAAAATGAACATATTTCAGATTTGCAATCCCCCCAAAACCTAGTTCACATCTTACTATTTACTTCTCAAAGGGAGATTACTAAATAACAGAGAAGAGTGAGGAGGACCTTATCGAAGGTGAAAACCCTATCAATGTGCTTGCCGGCGATGCTCTGCGAGACGGCGACTTCTCGATTGTAATCATTGCAAGTCACTACTTGCGGCGCGTTGCTCCGTAACTCTTCGTCGCTGAACGGCCTGCAAGAAATCAAATTGAGAGGTTAGAGTTGCAGAACGCGGAAATAACGACGGGGAAATGGAAACGGAAACGGATACCTGCAACGTAGGAGGACCTGGACGTTGACGCCCTTCTCTTTCTCGTGGCGCCCAGACATTCTTGGTCGCAGATCCGCTTCTGAAAGTTCCTTCTTCTCTTCTCTCTGTGTTTGTGTGAAAGGGAGTGAGAGCGGGGATGAAGGGTGCACTGAGATTTGAATTTTTGAAATCCGCTCTTCGTATTTCCACTTCCATATATATCTACGGCTAAGACTTTGGGGGATCGTGATCTAACGGTGTTCCCATCTGGCATAGTTTTACTGTTTTGCCCCTGTCTTTCTAATTACCATATTATCGTTTGCATATTAGATTATTCGACTCAATTGGACTACCCTAACAATAAGTCCAAAACTTTTCTTTACTTTTTACACATCCAGAATTTCGTTATGTACTTCTCTATAGTAAAATACTGAAATTGGTCTTTTAAAACTTTTATAATGTCAAAAAATATTATCTTTCACATTACACTTTTCGAAACATTAATTAGAGTATTGATTCTGGAGTTAAAAAATTGCATTCCAAATGTCATAATCTCAAATTAATTTTTAACTATTCTGAATTAATAATTTAAAAATACCACTTAATACAATTTATCATTACAAAATAAAATTCCTGAAATAACTTAAAACGTATTCAAAAAATAATAATTTTATTTTTCATAAAAAAACATTACAAGGTTGACAAAAGTAATGAGAACGCTACATGGCACTCCAGAACTATTTATATAATTTTGCTATATATTAAAAAATAATGTGTTATTTTTATTTAAATCTTTTATTTAATATTATACAAAATAATTTAATACAGGTAAGGGTGTTCACTAAAAATTTAATCTAAATATTGGATCAGATTTTAAATTCAATTCCATATTTTTTATACAAATAATTTAAATTTTTAATTGGATTAAATTCAAATCCAAATCCATGTTTTTATAAAAGAATTTATAAATCTACATAATATTAAAAATTTATTAGTATAATGTAATTTAAAATTTATCTGTTTATTTTTGTGATAAAGGTTAATTATTAGCTTTTTAATGTTAAGCTTGTTATTTTAATTATACATTAATTTCAATATTTTATTGTACTTTAACATTTTTATGTTTATGCATTTATTATTTATTTAATATACATTTAAATAAGTAAGTTTGGTTTTAGGAGAGATTTTCTATCCTAATTTCACTTTTTTATATCTATTCAGATACAATATAAATTCAATAATTTTAATACGTTTAATTTAAAAAAAAAATGTATCGCGCATATCTTAATTTTGATAAAAAAAATATATGCTTAATAAAAAATGCTCCACTAAGATAAAGCAGTCTCTTATTTTATATTTGGTGTTGTAAAAATCATTTAATTTTAAAATATTAAAATAAATTGTATAAAAGGGATTTTTCCACATATTTGATGTCAATTCGGTAGGAAAAATTTATTCTTTTCAGGATTTTAAAATGAATATTTTCTATTTTTCCTATCTAATAAGAAGCACAAATTTAATACTTTTATTTTATGCACCTCTTTTCTTCTCAATATTTTCGTAAAATAAAATTACTAAAGAAAATCATAGAAACCATATGTTAATGAAAGCTAGACGCTAGGAAATTTGAGTTTGCATGACATGCTTAATTAGATATATAAATTTCATTTAAAGTGTAGAAGTTTATGACATGCATCCCAATAGCTGGCCTTTTTCCGCGCTTTCACCATTCTTTATTCCCACTTTAGAATATCATCGACTTTGAACATTTTTTTTCTACTTTTTTGAGTTTGAGAACTCTAACAAACAGCTTTGGTCTTCTCTCAACAGGGAAGGGGATTATGGTCTCTTTTCCAATCTTCATATAAGAATTTCAAATCACGTTTTATTAAAGTCTGACCTACCCCAAAAAGTATTAGTCTCAAAATCATACGAGTTTCCATTGTATTAGTCTCAAAAACCCCGCTTCCTAAGTGCTCGCGCCACCTTAACCAACTTGACCTTATGGAGCTAGGTGTTTGTGAATTTTTGGAAAATCTACAAACCATTTTCAACACTTCTACCATCCTAAAATGAGCATAATGGCCTGAGCCTGTATTTGTATATTGCCCTCTTTAGACTCCTATGGAATTTTATCTCCCTGACTTGCTTGTTTGTTTTTTATGTAACTCTTTCTTTTCCTTTTTGATGCAGAGAAAATGTTGTCATCCTTTAACAAAAAACGAGTTGGTTGATCAGGTAAAGAGAATGCGAGCTTTGAAAGCTGCATTGGTTGCTAGTCCGACCACACTTGGTGGGGTTCGCATCCAATCTGATATGGACGAGCGCACTCTTTCGGGGGCTAATTTCAAGCGAAAAAGGTTTGAAGGTCTCATCCCCTCTTAACACTCCATTTTCGACATGCGCGACCCCGTGGTGGAAATAATTGAAGTCAGCCAGTCGAGCACTACCGATTGTGTCAAAGGCAAAACCAGCTTTTGGGATGTTGGTTTCGACATGTCCAATCATAACAAAGCATGGTATTTGTTGGAGGAGGATACCTCGAGACTAAAGGGTTCGAGATTGAGCTTAGTTTGTAAGGATGTCGAGAGTTTGCTCGGTTAAGCAACCGCTCTAGTGTGTATGGCCAACGTGAAAGCAAAGGAAGATGCAATACAGGAGGGATAACATCACTAGGGTCAATCACCGAATCTGAGATATTGTCCTCTTTTGAGGTCGGCGCTCCATCACAGTTTTGTCCTTAAAAGGTGTCTCGGCAAGCTGAGGGAGGATGTATTGGCGTTACCAGAACAAGCCCCCCCTAGTCGAGGTCTAAGGGGATTGGATTTCCCATAGCTGAATGACTCTTGAGTGATGTGGGAGTACCTGCTACCTGCTACCTGACTTGCAAATCACTAATCTTAATTTGTAACTAATATAAAACTAAACAAAAAAGGAATATAAAAATGAAGAATAAAAGTAAGACTGAGAAACTCGTGTAACAAACCCTAAAAAAATATATATTTTCTAATCTCTTTCTATTCTCTGCAACGAATCAATCCTCCCCTGTCGACATCCACATCTACAATAACATCAAGATAGTCTACAAAACTTATGGTGGTGGTTCAATCAAAGTGTTCCTTGTCACAAGTCCTTCCTCATCTTCCCCTTTTCTTCTTAATTTCTTTATAATTTTGTTCTTGAACGAAAGGTCGTGAACATCCATGTAGTGCGTTTGACAATCGTAGAGTATCAAAACTTTATACTTGTGCAAAAATATGAATGCTCTTGAGTTTTTTTTTTAATTCAAGTAAGAGTTTGAGATACTCTACTTCTCTATCTTTTTCCTCTTCTTCTGTCTCCCTTGTTGTACAAAAATAAAAAACAAAGTAAAAGAAATAAAAATGAGAGCATTAACAATTAAATAATCATAATTTATGCAATCTGCATCCATTGATTAGAACAAAATAAAAAATAATGGTATTGGTTCAATAAGAAATACCTTTAGATTGACGAAAATAAAAAATCATACTAATTTTTTTGTGGTTTACATTCCTTTCTTGATGTTCATTTTCTCTCCATAACTTTTTTTCGTTTCTATCTCACACTTCTCTCAAAGTTTTCTTTTGTAGTGTGTTTTTTTGTCGGTTGCAGAAAGTTAAAGTAACTGCCTGTACAACCACCATTCAATTCAAAAGTTAAACTAAAAACAAAACAAAACAATAAAATATTAATAAGAATAAAATAGAAACAAATTGTGACAACTAAAAACAGTTTTAATGGATAATTCCTTTTAAATATAGATATAAATGATATATATTTTTTTGCATAGTATTCAAAGGAATAAGATTGTTGTTAACCAATTTTTCATTAATTAAATTATAACAATAATCAAATTGTACAAAACATATCATTTGTATTTTTTCATTTTAAAAATTTACAATTTTTTTTTAATTTTTTAATATGTGTACTCAAACTACTAAAACATTCCAAAAGGCACAATACAAAAAGAAAATTTTGGGAAAAATGTGAGAAAAAAAACAAAAATAAAAAGAAACATAAAAAAATAATGTAAACCAAAAAAAAGTTACAAAATAAATATTTGATTGGATTTTTTATGGAATTTCTCATCTTATTCTTCTTGATTTTTTTTATTATTATATTCTTCTTCTTTAATTTTATATTATGTTGTATTGTTGTATTTTTTTAAGATTTTAAGTAATTTAGGATGTTAATGAGAAAAAGTGAGGAGGACGGTCATGCTAAGTAATGGAGATATCACGTTTCTCCTCCCAATAAATTTTTTAAATATTAATTATTCTAAAATTTAAAGATATGTTTTTAAAAAATATATTTAAATTTTAGAAGAACAAAAATAATATAATTATATATATATATATAATTTTATATAAAAAAAGTATCCATTATATTGTTAGGTCATTTAATTTTTAATCGGTAGATTTTTATATTTCATGTGATTCACAATTTTTTATATTTTTTCCTTCTTGAATAAAAACATCTAAATATAAGGTCATTTTTAATTAAAAGTCACGAGGAAGTTGAATATTAATTGACCATTAACTTTGTCTTTTGAATCAACTTCATTGAAGTGACCATGTGTGTTTCCATTACAGTAAACCTTGTGTTTGGATAGAATTTTTTTAAACTTTCAGGATATTCAAACGCATTAAATTTTAATTAATATAATTTTAAGTTATTTTATTTAAATAAGTTAATTTAAATTTATCATAGATATTTGTAACCTAAACCTTAAATCATAAACTAAACATTAATAAATGTTGTTATCATTTAAAAAAAAAAAAATTTCTCAATTTTTTTTAATGTGAAAGAATTTATTTGATGGTGATAATAAGTATTCACAACTACTATTATTTACTAATTTATTTTGGTCATGTTAATTTATTTCGGTCATGTTGTGTATATTTTTTTTTTGTTTCATTACAAATAATATAAACATTTTCCTACGTTAAATTGTTATTATTTTTTTATTTACTCCACTGATGTAATTTACATATCGATTATAAAATATATTATATTATTCAAATATATACTTAATTTGTATTAATTAAACCATCATATAATAAAATTATAAACTAAAATATCATACACAACACGAGTTTATCAACTGATTCAATTAATTACATTTTTGCGTCAAATTGTGAGCTTAGGTATTTATTTAAAGATAGTAGTCAAACTCTGTTATTATAAGATTTCCAACAGCTCACACATGTCACTTGTTAATGAAGAATGATGTTATTTGATTTTTTGTGTATGTGTATTATGGAAATCAGTATTTGAAAAAAGGGCTTTTAATTATCTTGATAAGTAAATTTGATTAATTTTAAAAGAAAAAATATAAAAGAACTAAAAATTAAAATATATTTTAGCAAATGATTGAAAATATTTTATATTTTGCAAAACTCTGAATTATTTTTACTTAACTTTAAAAATTACTTTTCCCATAAAAAAGGGAAACTTCTTCTTGCAACCCCACAACAATCAAAAAGACTATTTTATTATTTTTTTTAAAGTGATTTTAAAATTATCTATTTTGAAAATTTGTTGGAACAATTTTTTTTGAAATTTATGAAATAAATTTAGAAAAAAAATCTAAAATGAAATTTTTGAAACTGTGTATAAAATATATATATATATTGTAATATTTTGGGAAGAGTTATTCCGGTGGGTGCGACAGTGGTGGGGTGTAATAATGGTGGAGCGGAGAGGGTAATTTGATCATTTCACCCAATTGTGGGAGTGTTGGTTCAGAAATGGGAGGGGGTGCAGGAAGTAATTATCTTAAAAAATTGAAACAAACCGGCCTTAAGTATTGAAACGGGCTTCTCTTATTTTGGTTCGTGATTTCTGCCATCAGAGATCCATGGGCCTTGGAGCAATTAAGTGTAATTTTTGGTGCTCGGCTTCCAAAAGTACATAGAAGAGGGAACATTGCCTCCGAAGTTAGGTTTTGGTTTTGGCACTTTCGTGGAGTGAACCAAATTTTCTTTGCTACTGTCATCTCTCATCTCATCACCATGAGCAGATCAGGGCAACCACCGGATTTGAAGAAGTAAGTGTTTCTCTCATTCTCTACTTCAATTTTCTTTATCTTCTTTCGTTTTTTTTTTCTCAATTTTCGCTACACTCGCTGCGAATTGATCCATATTGCCTTTTGTTTGGGGACGCGGCAGGTACATGGACAAGAAGCTTCAGAGTAAGTGTGATTCTCTATTTGTTGTTTCTCTTACTCTGTATCTTATCGTTTTCGTGTTTTCTTTTTGAATCGTACCATATGAGTTTTTTCGAGCTGGAGTGCGTTGTTGTATTTTAGGGTTCAGGGTTTATTCTCAAGCTTCAAATTTCACTATCTTTTGCGTTGAATTAAGTGGTTTTGTTTTATTTAATGAAATAACTGTGTCGAATGAAATGTGTTCTAGCCTTGTTGTCGTTTCTAGAGTTTACGCTGTCAATATCTCATATTTCAAATTTTGTATTGTTTCTTTGAGAGTGGTTGTCTTTTCATCTTGTATGAGTGCAGCGGACCATTTTAGCTTACTGAGAAAATAATGACAAGTGTTTGTGTTAGTGAGAGTATCATTACACTTTTATTTACTTTTATAACTTTTTTGGTTTGTGGGAACATCCTTATTAGTTACCACGTCTCCTATTCGTAAATTTTTACTCATCCGGAAATACTTAATCTACTTTTTGTCTATGACATGTATATATGTGCTGAACTTGAAACCTAAACCTATTAATGGAAGAGCCTTATATCTGGAAGTATGTCTTACAATTGGGTGATAAATTATACTGATTCCTCGGTATTTTCTTCCAGTCAAGCTGAATGCTAATCGCATGATTGTTGGTACTCTCCGTGGCTTTGACCAGTTTATGAATTTAGTTGTTGACAACACTGTGGAAGTTAATGGCAATGAGAAAACTGACATAGGGATGGTGGTGAGTTCTTTTGCATTTTATTTTAAACATCATTGGTCATGGTATTGTAGTTAGTAGATTATGATATTGGATTTTAAATTGATAATTTTACCCCCTTTTTGCAGGTAATCAGAGGAAATAGTGTGGTCACTGTTGAGGCGCTTGAACCCGTGAACAGAACCTGATCTCTGTTTCTTGTAAACACTTATAAGTACATTTTCTGGTTTTAACAGTTGTGTATTTGAACAATGTAGCTGGTGAGAGTAGCTTGTAATTGGGGATCTTAAGAGGGTCATCTTGGCCACTAATTCTGGGTTTGTTTCTGGCTAAATTGTGGGGTGGGATACTTACGATTTTGGCTGTGAGTTGACTCTATTGAATTGTTCGTATTTATCCCTCTTAGTGAATTATCCCTCATCTTTTTATATTGTATTTATAGCACGGAAACCTCTGTATTTCTTTCTGTCCACCCTTAAGTCTAAACATGGGGGTTGTTGATTGAGCTATTAGAAGTTTCACTATAACTCCTTTGTCTAAGGAGTAAGGAATCATATTTGTTGTTACACATAATTTTAGGCTGATTTGTTTGAATGTGAAGCTCTATGTGGTCTTACACATGTTTGAATGCTTCCAGTAACCTTGGCAATTAATTCTTTCTTTATAATTGTTTGTCTTTTCACAGCTTCTTAGTTATTCTCTGTGTGATTTGAGTATCTTCTCAGCCATTGCTTCTTTATCTATTGTTGAATGTTTTATCTGTTCCAACATTTGAATTCAATAAATGGTTGGCTTTTAATTCCTTCAGATAGATAGATGGTACTTATTCAATATTTATGTTATTGGATAGATTGTTGTTGTGGATTTTAAATAATCTTGTTGCTAATTTCGTTTATGTTAGTCTATTTTATATTGTTGCATATTCATGTGTTTGAGGAGAAAATTGGGAACGTTATTGTTTATAAATTTACCTTCGATAATTTCAATATGAATATCATCTCTAGAATTAAGTTCAGTGCAACTTTACCCAATTTATCTTGGGTATATTGTTTTTCTTGTTTGCACAATTTGCAGATTTTAAGATGTGACCAATGTGGTTTGCTTTCTTGTAGAAGTATGTTTCTTTGGTTACTATTGGTGTAGCCTGGTGTCCTGCAATGTTATGCAATGTTGAGGGATGCATTTACTGGTTTTTAAAACAGGTTTTAGGTGAAAATTTGGTTTTTAAAACAAGGTGGAGTCAAAACTTGTTTTGAATACAAAAACATGGCCTCTAGTTGTCTGCGCTTTTCACTCTTTCATCTCCAAGAGAGCATTTTAGAGACGGAACAAGTTTTGGTTTGCTAGAATTATATAATTGTTATGATTGTTTGCTTCAAACGAAGATAACATTGTATTATCCAGGGTGTCTGGTTCTTATTTAATATGTTTTCCAGTACCTGCGCTCTAAATTTATGATAACATGTTTTGTTCTTATCTTTGCATGCTTCTGGTGATATGGTCATTTTCATTCTTTTGTGCTTAATTTTTATGTTTGTTATGTAATTGGTTTTCGAACTTGATTGTAATACTGCTGGCCAAACTTGAGTCTTTGGTAAGTTTTTTATTTCTGAAATGTAAACGTATGAAGCGGTTTATATTTCAGTTTCGATGTGGGCGACTTAGTGGCATTGCTCACTGCCAGAGTTTTGCTAAAATTGTCTCAACCTTATCTTTAAATCTTTAATAAAAGCCGATGAATGGCCATTTCTGAAGTCAATGCAGATCCAAAAGATCTCAATGAGACAACTAAAAGTTGATGGCAGCGACTTTGGAAATGTGAGGTCATTGCTTATTTTGCATATCTTACTCTTTTAGTACCTGGTTCGACTATAATTGCTGAGTATTTTGGTGCAATGGTGCTTAATCAAATCCAAAACACTTGGTATGCTTTATCTTAAAACTAGTATTTAAACGGGATTCTATAAGAAGTTAACACATGGGATTTTCCTCCTTTTTCTTTTAAATCTAAATTATAAAAAAATTTAAAACATTTTTTAAATTTGGTTATAGATTTGAAATCATAACCTGGTTTGGTATCTAAACCGGTTAAAAGAAAACAATATTTATCTTTTAAAGTATGATATTATTTTGATTTCTGATTTTTTTTAAAAATCTTCTTGGCCAATATTTATTATTGTTTTTCCTTTTAAAGGTATAATTAGCGGTATTCGGAAAGGTCTTTTTTTAATTTGAAAACATTGTTCCAACTATTATTCCATTTAGAATGGTGCATACCCTGTTGTCTGCACATGTCCCCTGAGCTGTCACATAAACGAAAACTTTTCTTTGACACTAGAAATAGAAATAGTAACACACACACACTTCACAACTCTTTATAATAATATAATAATATTTTTAATTAAAAACTATAATAAAAATAATAAAAATATTAATATATTAAGATGTTAGATGTATGGTATGGTATCAATATATCACCTCCCATCACTAAATTATCCCGTATGGTTTTGCTTATCTAGTCTGTTTGGTAGCACGTTTAGGATCCACTTTTTTTTTATTTAACCAAACTATACAGAAGCAAATATACATTGCTTGAAGTTGGATTTAAATCCAGCACACAAAAGGCTCATCCAAACATGGTATTAAAATCATAGCTTTAAAAATAAAGGGCAGAGCAATACGAAACCAATATTCTTTAATTGAAGTGCAAGCTCTTTGCTTGGTTTGCTGAAGGGGTGTTAGTGTAGGACCCCAAGGAGCCTTATGAGAGTATTCAAAACATCAATAATAGAACCATAAAGCTGTATAAATGTCACTTAAAAAGGAGCTAAGCCCTTTTCGTGGAATCTGCATTCGGAGAGCCATTTGAATTTTTAGTAGAAGCTTTTGTGTATGCAGTTACCACATTTTTAAATATCAAGATTATTGTAAATTATGAGTTTATTTTAGTAAAATAAAGAGAGAATATTGTAAGCACTCGCAACGGTTTTCTTCCTTAAAGTGGGTTTATGGAGGTAGTACATAAAGCTTGTGCAAGCAAGTCCCTTTTTTCACTTTATACCTTAACTTTTTGCAACGGAAGAGAGATATACGTTGTTGTTACTAAATGCAGAGCCTTGTCTCGGCATTATATCCGTTGCTAAAGAAGTAGCTCATTGCAATTCTTTATTTATTTCTTATTGCTTTTAATTAGCACCCCAACATTTGTTCATTAGGTTTTAATATACTATTATTATATTAGCAAGAAATAATATTTTTATTAATTTATTCCCCCTCAATCCTCTCTGCTTTCTTGAAATGATGTGTTTGGTTAGAATTATAACTTCAAATTTAAGGATTCTTTTCAAGAAATAAAAGAATGTAATGAGTTTTATTAAACTTTAATAGGATTTTTTGAGATTTTTTTTCTTCCATTTTTACATTATAATAAATGTGTGTGTGGGTATATATGCAAATTAATTAAATATTAAGTGAATAATAAAAATATAATAAAAAGTGTAATTAGTGTTTTCTTAAATATTGAAAATAGAAATGAAATAAAAACAAAAATCTTTCAAAACTATGATAGTAAAAAAGAATCGAAGGAAGTAATAAAAGGTGTTTTTGAATTAAATTTAGAATTTCATTTTGATAATATTCGACGCATTTAATAAAATACAACTTTCAAAGTAAAACATAACTTAGCAACACCAGCTGGATCCATATTATAATATACATAAGCTTTGTAAAAAAAACTCCATGGTTGCATGCTGCTTTAATTCCCAAGCAAATTCATTGGGCACATTGCTTCTTGTTCTATCCTTTGCCAAAGTAATGCAAACCTTATTTTTTATTCTATTATGATACGTTGACAATGAAATGTTTATTGAATATTAAGAAACACCATAAAATGTTACTATCTCCTTTTATTTTTGGGGTGAGCTTTTGAGATGCTATATACCAAAACAAACAAAAAGAATGCAATTAACACATGAGATAATTATTTACAATAACGATTTCTTTAATATTTAACACAATGAAACAACACATCAAATATATTGCATTCATAAATAGTTTAATTGTAAAGGGTAAAACAATTGGACAAGAGGCATTATTTAGATATCCTTAGAAAAATCAGTCATGGAAAAAGAGGTTAGCAGAAGTAAAAAAAATATTTTGATGATGTAGATTAAAAGAATTCTGTATATATATTTTTTTAAACGAAAACAATTTTACATATTTTGTGTGCATTTAAGAGAATTTATTTAAAGTTTAAAAGATAATATAAGAATCTTATGATTTATTTCAGTTTTAAAAAATTTAATAATCAAGACTATGATACATATTGAAAAAAGTGTAGTAAAATATGACCACAGACAAATTGATTAAGTTTAAAAAAGACTCAATTCCATTGCTTAACTTTGTAGACACGAATCCTAAAACTTTTATTATTCATTTTAAAAATATAAGAAACATGTTAATATATAAACTCTTGATATGTGAATGGAAGGAGGGCTTTTACCTTTTCAAATACAACATATAAAATAAAAAAAAATTAAAGAAAACATTAAACAATTACAATTCCAATTTTCAACCTCCAAATTCTCCTTTCAATGAAAGAAACATAGAATAACACATATAAAAAAACATTTTTTTTTATATGATCTCATCTAAAGAAACATAATAATATACCACAATACTACAACTGTATCATCGATAACAAAAATTGAGTCTCCAATACTATAACTGTATCATTGATACAAAAATTGAGTCTCCTACACTAATGTGACTACAACTGTATCATCGATAACAATAATTGAGTGTCATACACTAATGTGACTAAATATTTTCTCAATTATAAAATTGAATATCCTACAAATAATATGATTGAGTCTAATTTTTAGGAACAAACGATTAACTTTATGTACAACGTGATTAATTTCATTAAAGGTACACAATCTTACTTTAACATCGAGATGATCCTAATGGAGACCCATAACCGATAATCCTATAAATATACACTACACTTAAGACAAAAGATATGTATCATTGAATAATATTTATTATTTTCAACTATCTTATACGGAATCCTGACTTAGACATCAAAGTACTTTTTGCATATACTCTAAGATCGAATGTTATACTGTAGAGGACACTAGGTGCTTTCAGTAGGACAAAAATGACCATTTTCCACCCATAAAAATAACTACTATTTATAATTTAACTGTTAAGAATGTGATAGTATTATTTTTCATATAATAATTATAATCTTTAGTGTTAAGAATGTGATAGTATTATTTCTCATAAGATGGTTATAATCTTGACTCTTAAGAATGTGATAGTATTATTCCTCATAAAATAGTTATAATCTAGAGCTACACTAATTCACCTTTCCGGAGTTTGAAAGGTCCTTATTAGAAGATGTGGCTAAACTTTATCTTCATTAAATTTTCCGAGACAATGACAACGAAGTTAAGGACATGTGGAGACAATATTAGAGTTTGTGAGTTGATTTAACCTATAATGTTATATGGTGGAGTTGCATGTGGACCAGGGAGGATGTTGAACACCACCATTTCATAATCTGTTTTAGGTAGATTTTAGTAAGACTAACCCTACAGAGCTTCATAAACATGCACAGTAAAATATGGCCCCAACCAAAAAGCATGCACAATAATAAAAATGGTAGGTTCCAAGATGAGAAAACAGTGACAATTCAGTGAAAAAGTTAGAAATGGATAGGGCAGTGAAGAGTCTAGCGAATGGTTAGTGTACACCTCTGATGTCTTGTTCTCACACGTCGTGATCATGGATTCATTCATGATCTTGGATTTTGGACTTTAGATTGGTTTGGTGTGTGTGAGTAATGCTTGTTCTTCCCTATGAAATGGACACACAAATTAAGAGACTAATAGTACATTGCATACTTACACGCCACCCTACATGCCCTGTGTCAAAACATAACATTCATTTTTGCTGCTGTAAGAAGTTGGCATTAATCTTGCAATAAGTTCACCCAACTAAAATGCTGCACATAGAATTGGCCTAAACCTGACATGCTAAGAAATGTAATTAAGTATCTTCAATACGTTAGGACACAACTTTATTCAATGCCACTTTTGTTTTCCAATAAAAATTTAAAGTTTTTTTGTCTTAACAGTATAGGCATTGAAACATTAGATTAAATATAGACTTTATTTGAGGTGAAACTTTAAACTGAGAGAAACTTATCATCCAACATTTAAATAAATGAACTGTTATATCAGTTCTAGTAGTTTGGTAACCTTTACTCTGGAAATAATTTGTGTAACAGATAACTTGTGTTTGATCTTATCCAAAAACTTTATCAGGTTAGATCATAGCAATTATAATCCTGAAAAAAAAGTCTATAATTTTGTTAACTGAAAGAAATATTTAATAATACTGATATGAGTGGTTACTCTCAATCAATACAAAATGTAAATAATTATTATAAAATTTAGCAATGTTATCTATAGAAAATCACAGTAACAGGTCCAGTTAATGCAGAAACTAGTTATTATTTGTAGGCATAGGAATTTATGGTTAATGTAAAAAGTGTATTACTGTATATACATAAACTGTTTGCTAAAAATGGTATCTAAGATATGTGAATGTAATTAAGATGTTATTAAGAATGGTATATAAAGTGAGACCCAGAGGGTGTTGAGGAAAAGTGGGGTCAAAGGTGTGATCTTTGGAAGTGAATCTGGGAAGAAAGAAAATTAGATAGGACTCAAAGAGTGGAATTATATGAGTACCAGATTGGGAAGGTGTGAGGTGGAAAGCATTCCCAGTGCCACCACCAAAAAGATGAACAAACATTAATAAATAATAATTACAACAACAATTCTTACATTATGTTATGCACATTTATTTCTCTCTCTTCTCATCATCATCATCATCTGCAGTTCACCCTAACCATTTCCAACAACCGCATCTTCCTCCTTTTTCTTTCTTATATGACATGATTCGTCTCCGAAGGCACAGTAATGATGGTAACGTTTCACCTTCCGAGACCCTTTTCTTGAAGGAAACTCTACTCCACCAAAATCTTGGCTTTTTTCGGTGAGGAATTTGGAATTAGAAGGAGAGGAATAATACTAATAATAACAAAATAATAATTTAATATATTATTATTGTTATTGTTATTAAAATTGGTGGGAAGGGAAAGAATCAAATATGACGGAAGTGCTTCAGTTGCCTTCATCGTCAAGCTGTGGTGGTCTCACACCCAATGATGGGTCGCACCCAAGTTCGCTTATTAACGCTCCCACTGTGGAAGAAGTGGTGCTGCCAGAGTCCCCTTTGGATTTGGAAGCTGAAGAAGAGGAAGAAGAAGAAGAAGAGAGAAAAAGGGAAAGAGAAAGGGATCAGCTTTCCATTTTGACCCTTTTGATAGCTACGTTTCGGAAGTCTCTGATTGGGTGCAGCACTACAGCTTCCTCATCGTCATCTTCTTCTTCTTCTTCCATGGAGATTGGGTGGCCTTCCAATGTGAGACACGTGGCTCATGTCACCTTCGATCGCTTCCATGGTTTTCTTGGTTTGCCTGTTGAGTTTGAACCCGAAGTTCCCAGGAGGTCCCCCAGTGCTAGGTATGTTCTCAAGGAAACTTGGGGTTTCTTCAAAATTTAATCTTTCTTAGAATTTTTTTGTCATTGGATTGGTGCATTTTCTGAGAGGCTGGGTTCTGAAAAGGGTGTTTTGTTAGAAATCTTTGTTAATGGTCTCACTTTTTTGTTTCATGGCTAGAGTCTTATTAATTGAACTTGTGTGGTATAGAAGTTTAAAATTGGTATCAGGTTCCTAACTGATGTAATGGAGTTTACAGGTTTATGTTTCCATATTGAGTTTTTTAAAGTTATAATGTGATGATTGTGGTTGTATCATTGCTTAGACATGGATAGGCATTCCTTTGACCTTTTTCTATTTTCCAATATCTAGTCTCTGCCCACATGATTTAGTTTTCCTCTGCTCTTACTCTTCAAAAGAGTTGAATGTTAGATACAATTGAAGGCTCTCTATGACATATAATTGTAATTTTATTTTTCAGTCAGTGGTTTCCTGTCATGTTATCCATATATAATTTGTAGTTAATGTCATACTGGTAAAGTGCAACTTGTATGTCTTGCAAATTAGTTTTCTGAAGTGGATTTGGTTCATTCTTGCATCTTATCTTTGCTGATTATGTCATACATGCATTCTATTTCCTTGTTTGTTCATAGACAAATGATTATTTCTTGCTACTGACACGGCAAGTAATGATAAACCCTGGCGATGTTATTTTCACATTTCAGTCAAGGGGTTGCCATTGTTGAGACACAAGTACGCAATGCCCAATTTGTGCTTAGTGTATGCAACCTAGTTATTTGGTTAACTACTTTTTAGCGATCTTGTCCTATACCTGACTCATTATGTGTCCAGTCCAGTGAAGGTCCCCTTAATTCTATTATTCCCTGAACGTTGATATATTTTTATTTACTATCCGCAGCGCAAATGTTTTTGGAGTTTCAACAGAATCTATGCAGCTTTCTTTTGACGCCAGAGGAAATAGTGTACCTACAATACTGCTGTTAATGCAAAGACATTTGTATGCACAAGGAGGCCTGCAGGTATTTATCCTAGCTCCTAGTCCTTCCTTACCTTGTTGAGAATGTAAAGGTGTTTTGAAGAAATATTCTTCTTTAACTGTAATATGAGTAATTGGATGACCAATTTCCACATTATTTTTACCATGTTTTGCTTGTAATTTTACCAGAAACCATTTTGTATATTTTGTTGTTTAATTTTAATTAGACTTGAATCTTGAAATTAAATTATACATCCAGGCTGAAGGAATCTTCAGAATCAATGCTGAAAATGGTCAAGAGGAGTTTGTGAGGGAACAATTAAACAGAGGAGTTGTACCTGATGGCATTGATGTGCATTGCTTGGCAGGTCTCATAAAGGTATTACTATTTTCCCTAATTATTTTTTAGATTTATTTGGAATTGGGGTCTAGATTTGTTGGATTTTGGTGTGGACTTCTATTTGAAAGTTGTCTAGGTGAATTTAATAATATGCTAATGTTAATTGTTTTCCTTTTTTTAACGACCGGGTAGAGTGATGAATGCATTCAAGAGAAAACCAAGTAATCAAGGAAACGTATTAAGGACATTATTTCATTAATTTTGATGAGCTTGTGTTCCTTTACAGGCTTGGTTCAGAGAACTACCTACTGGGGTATTGGACCCTCTCTCACCTGAGCAGGTGATGCAATCCCAGTCAGAAGAAGAATGTGCTCAGCTTGTGAGGCTTCTTCCTCCAACAGAAGCTGCTTTGCTAGATTGGGCAATAAACTTAATGGCAGATGTTGCTCAAATGGAAAACTTGAACAAGATGAATGCACGTAATGTTGCAATGGTTTTTGCACCAAACATGACCCAAGTAAGACCAGATCATTTTCTACTATAAATGTAGTTTACAGTTCTGTTCTTAGCCCCGTTATTTGTTATTGAATTTTTACAATACAAGTCAACCCCATCTTATTGGATATAACTTGATGAGTGGAGCAAACGTTTTGACATATTATGATGATATCTTTTTGTATGTGTAGTAAAGTTAGCTCAATTGTCTTCAAACTGGTGAAAAAAGATTTACACTATTGCCTTTTGGTTTTCTCACCCTTAACTGGTGTTCTGGCGATTTTTGAAGATCTGGGAAAACATGTCGATGTAAAATGGCCAGTAGTTTTAGGATTTTAATTTTGAAATTGAGGCTTTGGGTTTGATTCTATTAGTTATTACGGGAATTTATGGTATGTTGGATTATCTTATTCCAATCTAGAATAAGGTTAGCCTATTATGTTGAGTCTGTAGATTGATCACCACTGTAATCATTTTCCTTTTCTTCATAATTATAGTTTTGAGATTTTATTTTCTTCAGAGACTATCTGATAGGGTCAGAGTGAGTACTCTTCACTAGAGGGCCAGAGAAGTGCGTGTAAAACTGGAAAACTATCCTTTTAATTCTTGTGAATATCCAGAAAAAAATTCACTTTAGTACCACATAAATTTGGCAGTGTTTCTTGCACTCCTAAAATCTTTCGGTTTGCCATGTAAAATCATTGTCTTGGATAAAGGTTATGGTTGATTTATGTTGCATCAGTTGCATTTCTTCTTGACTCTGGTTTGTGTGTTTTTGCTCCTTTAGTCTTGTTTCTAGTATGCTGTACAAAATTGTAATATTTATGATTAGTCTACATTGCAATAACAGTATATCTGTCTTGCATGTCTACTACAGATGGCGGATCCTTTGACTGCTTTGATGTATGCCGTACAAGTCATGAATTTTCTGAAGACACTGGTCGTAAAGACACTTAAGGAAAGGGAGGAGTCTATTGTAAAATCAAATCCTGGTCGAAACCTTAATTCTTTTGACGATGATGGACACCATAGCAATTCAGAAATGCTACACAAGGATGGCAGTGAAAGTGGAAATGATTGTAGTGACGAAGATGAAGATGCATTATTTGTCGCTGCAGAGCCGTTTCAACAAAGCCCTAGTCATCTTATAGAAGATGGCTGTGAAACTGAATCCAAAAGGTTGCCAACATCTACTGAAAATCTTATTTCTAGTGGAAATAGGTTGTTGGTTGGCAGTTGTCCTTGCAATCTTGTGTCTCAAATTTGCTCTTTGGCAATTGGGCTTCAAGACTATGGCCTCACTACTGGGCAGACAAAGGGGGATCAAGCAAAATTTTGCAGGAGCAAAAGCCTTCAGTTGAGTACTTATGATATAGACAAATGTTCCAATAAGGTGATTGAGCTTCCGGTAGCAGGAGCTGCAGAGAAGAACCGCGGAACCGCCATTATTGGGCGTATAAATTCAAGAACGGAGTTGGCTGAAGCTTGGCGTTGAAAGGTTCTCATCCTTTTATCTTGCTGCCTGAGGGACAGGATGACAGAAGAAAAGTGATACTCCCATAATGTTCTGCAATTGTCAGTTCAGTAAATATGGACTACTTGTGAGTTGCATAATAGCTGATGTCACAATGCAGTGCATCCATGTTGTGAAGGCCCCAACATGGAGAAGGAAAAGCAAGGGAAAGGACAAGGTGTGAAGGGGAGATCTCTATTTGTGTTTCCACGTTTGGAAATGCTCACTACTACTACTACTAGTTTGCTGATGTGTTTTTCTGTTATTGTTTCTTCCGTGAGCTTTTTAACCATGTTTTTTTATTCTGTCATTAACCATGCACACTTCCCTAACGTTTTTCTTTCCGTTGCTCAAGTATAGAATTTAACGAATTCAAAGTTTTCTGTATGCTGTGTTCAACACATTTTTTTGTATGAATAAGCCTATGTATTTCTGTTTGGATATTTAAGGAAGAGAGAAATGGTTTGAACATATGAAACATGATGAACTGATACAGAAATAGACTGCTATTTCAATCTATGGTGAATATTCTTCCAAGCGCAGCAGTGAAAAGAAAAGAAAAGAAGTAGAAGAAAATGATGGAATTGTATCAGACAAAACTAACCTTTTGTTGGTTCTGCGTTAAAAATCCAGAACGTGTAAAAAAATGGAATGTTGCAATTTGATGTGTTATTATTCTGTAGCTAAAAAAAAACACTTCAACGATTTACTAAAAGAAGCAGGTGTGAAAAATGTACTTGTAATCGCATAAGCTACATCTTGAATAACAGTGGTCAGCAGCTAAGAAAGGTTTTTTTATTAGTAAATCGTAATTATGTTCGGAATCCATAAGAAATCATGATGGAATGATTTTTTTCGTTTTCAGTTTCTTCATATAAAATTTGAATAATTATTAGACAAAAATTGTTATTTTCATCTTCAAAACTCTATACTTTATTTAATTGATTTTTAAATAATTTTTCAAAACAAATTTAACAAAATAAGTAATACAGTGTAATAAGAAGATACAAAAAATAAAATAAAAATCTCAAATCGGTATATAATGTATGATCACTAATAACGTAACTATGACTAAAACCCAGTTCTGATTATTTTTCAGATATCTTTAAAAAATATTTTTTTAAATAACAAAGTGATTATAAAATGCATTAAAATTGACGAGTCATATTTTTTAATTATTGATCATAAATAGATATTAAAAAAAATGTAAAAACGATGAAACACGGTGTATGCCACGTTGTCACAGTTTTGAGCTGTGGCTGTGGATAACACAGATAGAAAGGAAGCTTGAGAGGTTCAGCAGAGAAGAAGACATGGAGGCAGTAGCAGGTTCCCGCCATTTCTCCACACTTTCCCTTTCTTTCTCTCACAACAGAACCCTGCGTTCTTCTTCTGCCAAATCAGTCAAGCTTTCTCCTCCTTCCACCAACGCTTCCTTATCTTCCAGAAACTGGTTCGCGGTATGTTGCTTACTGTTTAACGCAAACACGTTCAGTGATAATTAACTAATTAATTTGGATTGTGTGGCAGAAAGAGGTATGGGGTTGGGTGAACTCGAACTCTAAGATTGTGGCCGTGAGAAGGGACTCGCGCGGAGTAGTGGTGAGGGCTGAAATGTTCGGCCAATTGACGAGTGGCCTTGAGACTGCATGGAACAAACTCAAAGGAGAAGGTTTTCCAAATTTCAAAAGAATTAGCGACTATTACATTGTTTAGATTGTTATTGAGCTGATTTGGATGTTTGTTTATGTTTGTAGAGGTTTTGTCTAAAGAGAACATTGTGGAGCCTATGCGAGATATTAGGAGAGCTCTTCTAGAAGCGGATGTAAGTTGCCTTTTTAACATGTTTTTTGAGTTGTCTCGAATTCTAGGAAGCTGTTTTTGAAGGTGGTAAACAAACAGGGCCTTGAGTAGATGCGTGTTGTGTTGGCAGGTTAGTCTTCCTGTTGTTAGAAGGTTTGTGCAGTCTGTCAGTGATCAGGCTGTGGGTGTTGGTGTCATTCGAGGGGTGAGACCGGATCAGCAATTGGTTAAGGTAAAATCATTCAGTTCCACACTTCTCACAACTTCACAAGGTATTCTTTGTTGTTGTGTCTGAAAACTTACCCTGCTAGCATTTCTATCACCTTTAAATCACCATGGGAAATTCTAAGGAGTAAATCCACCATTTTCTTCAACTGCTTCCGTTTGTGCAATAAATTTCAATTTCAGCTCCACAAGAAGTTTTTAGACTCCAATGTGTGTTTGGTTGCAAAGGTTCATTTGAAAAATCTGAACTTTGCATCTCAATTCAACTGATTATATCTCCTTTTTCTTTTTTGTTGGGTGGGGGTTGTCAAAGTGCAGTTGGAGTTTGTGGCATGGAATGCACCATATGACTATTGCATTATAGCACTATTGTACTATTTCCTGTATATGTATATTTTGGTTTGTCTTGATATAATATGTGCATATTTCACATGCAGTAAAGATGAGATTTGTATGAGATATTGATCTATTTTTGTCTGAGTACTGAATATCTATATAAGAATGAAATGGGTGTTGTGCTGATAATTTGGTTTTGCAGATTGTACATGATGAACTTGTACAATTGATGGGTGGAGAGGTTTCTGAACTGGCTTTTGCCAAATCTGGGCCCACTGTCATTTTATTGGCTGGACTCCAGGGAGTTGGGAAGACCACCGTTTGTGCAAAGTTGGCAAATTATTTCAAGAAACAGGTGCTTTTTCCCCCACTTATTCTACCTCCTTCCTTGTAGTCTGTATGTAGTTCGTGCACCTTACTGAAAATTTAAAGCTAATCGTGATAATTTTATCTCAGGGAAAAAGTTGCATGCTAGTTGCTGGTGATGTATACAGACCTGCTGCTATTGACCAGCTTTCTATTTTGGGAAAACAGGTACTGGAATTTTATTGCCTTGAAGTTGATCCGTTGCAATTATTTGAGAAATATGCATCCTTTAAATATTGGCATCAATGTCATTTTAAAGTTTCAATTGAAACTTTTGTATGGAGACATAAGATTCTGTGTTGCTACTACCACAAAACTGATGAAGAAAGTGTATTGTAGTGGAAGTGATGTGTTTTATGGGCTGTTATGCTTGTGTTGTTAGGCAGTGTTTTGGTAATCTAGCTATATTTTCGCCTCCCAGGCATTTTCAGTGTATTTACTGATCTATATTAGGATCTTAAAATATAGATTTTTTTAACCAATTGAATCAGACATCAGAGATCTAATTAATATTATTTTGTTATCTCATATTTATATGTAGTCATATTTATAATTAGTTGTAGCTTGTATCAGGTAGATGTGCCTGTCTATGCAGCAGGTACAGATGTTAAACCTTCAGAAATTGCCAAACAAGGCTTAGAGGAGGCAAAAAAGAAGAAAATTGATGTTGTTATTGTTGATACTGCCGGTAGACTGCAGGTGATTCTCTATGGGATTGGAAATGTTATAACAAATAATTATTTCATTTCTGTTTATTCTTGAATCATTTGTATTCTATTGATTACGGTTGTATTTCTTATTGGACAGATTGACAAGACAATGATGGATGAGTTAAAAGAAGTGAAAAGGGCATTGAATCCAACAGAAGTGTTGCTAGTTGTCGATGCAATGACTGGGCAAGAAGCTGCAGGTATTCAGAAGTGTATTTGTACTGCTTTACATGAAATGAATTTTTTCTTTAAATAGTCCAATGAAAAAAAAATCATTTATATTATGAAATGGTTAATAATTAACGATTATCATTTACTGATCTGTTTCTTTTGGCTTTGCGGTAATCTTGTGCCTTGTGTAGATTATTAATTATTATACTCCAACATTATATCCATTCCAAATTCTGACGCTACTATTTTTGTTATACAGCATTAGTGACTACTTTCAATCTTGAGATTGGAATAACAGGTGCTATCTTGACAAAGCTTGATGGTGATTCAAGAGGTGGAGCAGCTTTGAGTGTCAAAGAGGTTTGCCTGCCTTTATCTTAGCTTTTGTAAAATGTTTTTATTTTCTATTTTTATTTTCAAACTTTGCTGAAACGTTTACCATTCTATACCATAATTTCTATTATTACAAACTCTTCAAAGTTGGTTCCCTTAATTTACAAATGTGAATAATTGATGCTTGAGGGAAGGAAATCCTACCATCTTAGCTTTTCTTCTTTGTGTGATGTGTTTGTCAATTGCACTGAAAGAAGGCTAGAGATCAGAAACAACCCCATTCGATGGTGTTAAAGTTAAAATCCGATATTGGCTAGGAATATATCTAAAAGTACTTTTTGGCAATCCTTTGGGTTAAGTATCAAAGTGTGTCCTATCCTAATTTTGGGTCTCTAATAGATGTTTAGCCTGGCAAACTCCATACTCTAAATGTTTGTTCCTCGGATGAAGGTTGGGTTAAGATCCCACGTCAGCTTGGAGTATGGCTGAAGTACTCCTTAAGATAGCTTTGGTTTTAAGTATATGTATATCCAATCCTAATTTTGGGTTACTTGTAAATGTCAAACTTCATGCTCCAAATGTTGTCCTTGGATGAAGGTTGTGTTAAGATCTTACATCAACTAATATGGCCAAAATACTTTTTGTAAGACTTGGGGAGTTCTCCCTTTAAAGATAGCTTTTTCCTTTCAGACAGTGAAAGGCCTGGGCCACATTTGGGCAAATTAATTAAGCATTTATTCAAAAATATTTTGTCAAATGAGAGTTTATTCCTAAGCTTGGGGCTTATTTTGATAAGCTTTTCATGGTAGGTTATTGAAATAGAGTAAAAAAGGTTATGGAAAGTTCATAAGCCACTTCCATAAGCCCAAGTAAGCTCTTCCAAACACCCAACTAATCTATTTCTCTTAGATGGCTCAACCTCCCAACTTTTACGTTGTCTCTGAAATAACACAAAACAGTTTTTTTTTTATATCCTGGTAAGTATTAACATAATAGGTCCCTCCCTGTAATGTATTTCAATTCAAGAACATAATAGCCTGAAAATGAAATGTTGACGAACTCTTCTAGGCTAAACAAGTGTTGTGTTGTGTACGCTGCATTCTTGCTCTCATCTAGTGAATGTATGTACCTCGGGAAATATTGCAGATTTTCTCATAGAAATAGACTTAGGACCCCGTATCTAGTACTGATTACTCATGATTTATTGGAGGATCTGCATTTGCAATCTCGTCCATTAACATGATTTGGAATTTGGAATGAGTGGCATATATCTAAACCTGATTTATACGACTCCTGGATTTCTAAGCCAAAATATACTACTTATGCGTCATTTAATTTGTGAATGTATGGAAGTTGGTATGCCCTCAATTATGGGAGATTTTTCTTTTAATTGATTTTTTGAAGTGACATCACATACATTTCGGATGAAGAAAACAGGGTGCAAAGAAATAAGCGCATTCGGAACTGTGAACTGATTAATATAACCTACCATTCTGAATCTCTTTCCTTCTCTCATATATTTTGTTTACTTGGATAGTTCAATGATGACAGGTATCTGGAAAGCCAATTAAACTAGTAGGACGGGGGGAACGCATGGAGGATCTTGAACCTTTCTACCCTGATAGGATGGCAGGACGTATACTTGGAATGGGAGATGTTCTTTCTTTTGTTGAGAAGGCACAAGAAGTTGTAAGTCTCACTATATTTTTGTTTTATTGCCACAAAACAAAAGTATTCAATATGAATTGTTAACCACATTTGTTGTAGATGCGTAAAGAAGATGCTGAAGAACTGCAAAATAAGATCATGAGTGCAAAGTTTGACTTCAACGATTTTCTAAAGCAAACACGTACTGTTGCCAAAATGGGTTCTGTATCTCGAGTCATTGGAATGATTCCTGGTATGGGGAAGGTATGAGATCCTGCACATGAATTGCACTAAATATTATATTTATGACAGTTTTATGTATGTTATGCCCCATGGCAATTGCAAATGATGGAGGGAATTATCTGACCGCTATCTCCCAATTTCGGTTTATGAACCTTGAATTGAGCATTGCTATAATTTGCATATTATTCTTGATATTTGTGGTGTTAATTCAGTAAAGGCTATAAAGCTTATATAATATCTACATGGATGCAGGTTACTCCTTCTCAGATTAGAGATGCAGAGAAGAATTTGCAGAATATGGAAGCAATGATAGAAGCAATGACCCCAGGTCCTTTCTTTCTACTGACCAATTGATAAATTAAATTGCCCATACCATCTTTATCTAAGTAAATTTTTTCTTGACCTGGGAACATCTTTAGTAATTAGCAATGATAGAGGAAACATGCAGTATATGTTGATGACTTGCATTACCTGGCTGCCTTATGTCCTTTGATCAATTACTCTCGCTTTTGCAACCAGTTCAATTATCTTTCAGCAGTGATTGTTTTCTGTATTTTTTACGCTCAGTTGCTGATACTCCATCCATTCTCCCCCAGACATTTAGTCAATTGTTGTTTTCCATGTTATGGCTTGAAAGTCACGGTTTTTTTACATGTATTGGTTTCAATGGTGGTATTATTTGGCATATTCTTCTGCTTCTTTTTTATAATATATGCATTGAGTACTTATTATGTGCTACGGGTAAGCACATCTTCAACGTGCAAATGATCATTACATATAACTCGTAGCAAAATTGACAGAAACACCCGAGGGCCCAAATTCCCTTGGTTATGAAATCATAAAAGTGTTATCAAAACCAACCTTTCTTGATTATTTCCAGAGGAGAGGGAAAAGCCGGAACTGTTGGCAGAGTCCCCTGTCAGGAGGAAAAGAGTTGCTCTGGATTCAGGGAAAACAGAGCAGCAGGTATGTAGAATGATTTTTCTTTCAAATTTAACTTGTTGCATTAGAAGCTGCGGTCTATTTACCATGGCTATACTTCCTAACATAGAGGAATGAATATATCAGGTAAGCCAACTTGTAGCTCAGCTTTTCCAAATGCGTGTTCGTATGAAGAACCTGATGGGTGTAATGCAAAGTGGATCACTTCCAACACTTAGTAATCTTGAGGAAGCACTTAAAGCGGATGAAAAGGTGATTTCATTTTCTATTTATATGAGATTAAAAAATTTCAAGTTACTTTATTTAATTTTTGAATTAACTGAGCTAGTTTGTGTAAAATAATACTAGGTATTCAAAACCTCATCTATAAGTATCCTTAGCAGTCCATTCTCTAGCTCAATATAGGTGTGAAATGTTTGGCGTGTTATGCTTAAAAAGTGCAACTGACATGCATGCAATCCATGCTGTGAGATGATTGTGAAATGATCCTAATCTCTTGATGCCATTTTCATTTAAGTCGTGAAGTCATTTACTACGGAACTTTGTACAGAAAAAACGTGGAACAAATGCAGAACAGAATTGTAAATCTCGAGCTTGTGTTTGCATGTACAATTGTGCATGCTTCTTAAACATAACATTTGATGATTTGTGGTTTCTTCATTCTGCCGTTATCAGGCTCCACCTGGCACTGCAAGGAGGAGGAAAAGATCGGAATCGAGGAGTGTATTTGTGGACTCAACATCCGGAAGGCCAGCTCCTCGTGGTTTTGGGAGCAAAAGTTGAAAATCTCTGAAGGGTTCAACACTAAACAATGGAAAGTCTGGATCAACGGTCTTTAGTAATCAACTTGTATGATTTGGCTTTCTTCAGCTAAAATATTCTTCATCAATGTAGCTCCAACTTGTTTGATTCAGCTTTCTTCGGCTAAAATAATTATTACCATCATTAGATAAATTCATATTGCAATGAGGGTTGTCCAGGAGTTTGATGTAATTTAGGCAGAGATGAGTTGTATCATATATGTGCGGGATATACAAATCTAAGAAGCATGCGTGTCATTCTTGCACAATCTCAACTTTGTATCTTGGTGTGGGAGTGGAAGTTTGTATATAATAATTAAAAATCCAATTATCTGGACATAATCAAGTTTGTGAAACTTGCATTTGAGTAAATAATCAAGGTTAACTATAAACTTGATTTCCTCTAAACAAATAGAATTTCAAATGGATATTTAATTAATAAGTTAAATTTGAATAATTCACAAATAATCAATTATTCTTAGAAACAATACTATTCATAGCAATGTCAAATAGCAAATAAGAGTTTTTCATAAGGTGAAAATTCAAACTTTAATTCAATACATATTAATCCTTTTTATTAAACCTAAAACATTGATAAATGACAGAAGTTATTTACACCTTTAAATTAAGTAATGTTAAAATGGAATTTAACATGATAAAGTGAGTTACATCCTATGTTTGGATTGCAATGTACATTTTAGTTTCCCTAAGAAAACGTGGAACTAAAATTATTAGAATAACAATATTTAGGAGACAGAAAACAGTATGCACCGTTTGTTCTATCTTTTGAAGAAATCATTATGTTTTTTTTTTATGTTCGAATCACCGAAAGTTTAGCAGAGTCTGAGCAATTATCTCGGTGAGTTTGAGAACAGGAAGGACCCATAGAACTCCAACAACCTTATTATTTGGAAAACTGACACTTGTCAATTAAATTTGACCAATACCTTGGCATTGAATTTGCCATGAAACTTTGATCATGCATATTTTTTTTTCTCCTCTTCGTTCTCTCCTATTATTGAATTCAAAACGGAGGTTCCAACTTGCAGATTATTCTTGAGTAAAAAGTAGAAGAAGAAAATGGGAAGCCCACCAGTGAGCTCAGACATATCGTTTCCATCAGCAGACCTTGATGAGGATCTGAATTCTTCTGGCAATAATGTTCATCTTGAAGTAGACCCTGTATCATCAGAGGTGGCTGCCACACAAAAATCCAAGGTACTACCAATAAAAAGAACATCAACTTCAATACAAGAACACTTCTTTTTTCTATATATGTACAGTCCAAAATCAAAGTCAAAATTATTCTCACTTCTGCAGAAGTCATGATTTGTTACGCATATATATATGCCTTGCACTGATTGTTGTTATATATGCATGTTTGGTTGATTGTTTGAAGGAACAAGCTATGGCAAAACAAGAGAAAAAGGAAGGAAAAAAGAAGGATGTCTTGCAAACACTAAAATCGGCCATTATTGTTTCAGGCATAATTGTGGCTGTGGCAGGTGTTGCCTTTGCCGTAACCAAGAAGTTAAGAGAGAAATGACCTTTGCTTATGTAAGAAATGTGGAGATTATGGTCTACAGACATTGTCTTAGGTTCTTGGTCAAGTACTTTTATATGTAAATTTCTTTACATAATTTTTGGGTTCACAAATAAATCCTCAGCCCCAACAATATGCAAACATTCTAGTTTATGTTCACATCAATCTGTACATAATCCTTTCATGTATTACAGTATTTGTAGGTTCCAATTGTTAAACCTTTCTTGTTTTCTGTTTCTTTATAAAATATATAAACAACGTATTAATATATTCAGTATTTTATAAAAATGAGAATGAAAAAGGGTTAAAAAGGCATATAATATTTTTTTAAGAATTAAAAAAAATAGTTTATGTATCATTATAAATGTAATGAGTATGAAATGTGAATAGAAAAAAGTTGTTTACTCTGGGAGGAGAACCCGCGCGCTCACGCTCTCTCTTGTGGTGAGCTTCAGGGTTGGCGTTCTTCAAAATTGGCTTCTGAATTCAATCAGGTAAGAATCCATTCAATTCATTTTGCATTCGTAAGAAACCATTTTCATGCTTCTTTACATTCACTTCCATGTTCCCAAATACTAGTTTCGTATTCATAAACACTGTCGTCTCCATGATTAATTGAACAATTGTTACATTCTAGAATAAGTTCAGCGAGTTTTGGTAGAGTTCGATTAATGGCCAAATCAAGAGAAAAAAAATCCCAAGCTATGTTTAGATCGTCTCGTTCCATCATATACTCTCATTTTACTTCCTTGAAACTGAGGAACTGCTCACTGATTTTGTTTTTCCGAATAATGAAATAAATATTCTATTTTATGGCATCTTAAAATATCCACACCGTGGTATGCTGATTTTATTTTATAATTTAATGAATATACACTAACATATTTTTTCAGTGTACATAATTTTAGATAGTTTTGGTGTGACTTTTAGGTTTTATTTTACACCCCTACTAAACAATAGTCCTAATGCATGTTTGTTGTAATCTCGTGCGATTTGGTCGTCTTTGACTGAGTATTTTTCTTGATTCTGCTTGTATTGAGGCTGATTATTAACCATGAGACCCTTTCTAATATGATGCGGGTTTTTTCTTTGGCGATGTTTGTTGTAATTATGAACCTTTTGCCATTTGGAGACTCAATGTTAGTTTTTTTCTTAACTGTTCGTCAGTAAAATTATCATTGCTCATGTCATCAAATTACTGGGTTGCTGTTTGTGTTAGAAAGTCCCAGCTATCTTAAGTTTATGGGGACTGCTCACTTACAGCAGTATTAGTGAACAGAAATTGTAGCTAGTGAAAGGGATATTTAAAATTACAGGTCCAGAATGTTCACCGTCGGCAGCATTAGTGGACAGGAATTGTAGTTAGTGAAAGGGATATTTGAAATTTGAAGCAGAGTAAATCATGAGACAGGATTTATGTAAATGAAAGTCAGTTGTTTCATCAAACAGATCAAAGAAGATGACTTTTTCTTGCCGTCAAGTCTTGTCTTGTTCATTTGTGGGTGGGTGTATGTTTTGTTTTCAGTACTTGATTTAAATTATCTTCTTGTGTCTTGGCAGAATATGGATATGTCAAATCCTGCAGCCTTTGTCAATGCAGAACTACTGCACTTTTATGTTGGAAGGAGGGTAAGGGCCCTGATGCAGGTTGTGCGATCTGATGGTGGAGTTGTCATTGGAAAATCAACAGACGAGAAACAGGTAGTTGTAAAAGGTGCACCCCCTGCTCCTCTTACAACTTTCCTTCCCATTCCTCAAGTTGATTTTTAGATATGGTTGAAACATGTGGGTTCTGATGAATTTTTTCTCCTCTTGGCAGATATGTTCAGCTACAATAAGCTCTGTCAGCTTGCAAATGGAGAACTTAGACACCTGTTCCTGTGAGTTATAACAAGCTTATATGATTATATGAAGGTCTCTCTATCATATGGAACACTGCGAGATTTAACCATTGTTTTGGCAATAATGTTTTTCATTTTTCTTCTGATATAAAGGTGAAAATGAGGTTTCATTTCATGTAAAAACTACCCGATGCTAATGGCTTAACTAGTAGCAATTTAAACATTTATTGGATTCTCTTGGTAAATAGTTTTATTGATTATAATTAAAATTTTATAAAACTTCATCATTTTTGTCATGTGAAATGGAGATTGTATTTGCTATTTAAAACGGTAGTCAGTCTCTTCAATTTTTATGATTAGCTCATATTTGGTTTACTTTTTTCTATTGTCTGTGAATCCGTGGGAACTTTTTTAAGCTCATATCTAGCGTAGTGCTGCAGTGATAGCATTTTACGTTGGATTCTGTGCACTGAGGAATGTGAAACATGAGACAATTCAACGTGCACCTGCATTCTTCGTGATGCCTTTTGCAGATGTTAAGACACTGTCCAAGGACAAAACCTAGTTCGCAGACTGATGAAATGGGAAAGAAAAACTGTTAGGAAGTTTAAAAAAAATCCCTCTACTATGAAAAAGTTCACGTCTAACAAACTAAAAGATAGAGTCAGGCACGTGCATGACAAATGTTTCAACCAAAAAAAATATTCTCACGACGTATTAATTGCCAGCAAAAATGTTGTTTGGTTAACTAGCATATTCTACAATGCACGCGTGGTTATTTTCAGTGAATTTGAATGATAAGTAAACTATTATTCTGTTAACATATTTGTTTTATTCATATGAATATAATGTACTCTGTCACTTTCACATTGACAAAAATGTGAAAACAAAGTATAAAATGTTTGTGCATCTAAGATATATGTGACCAAGTAATGGAAGCTGGGGGATCTCTTGTGAATTGTGATCATGTAGAAGGATTTCAACATGTGTCCATGCATTTAAAGTTGTTTGTTCTTTATGGCCCATATTTGTTAAATATATCAATGTTACTTGGTTAATTCCACACAAAAAAAATAAATTGTTAAGGTATGGATGAATAAGGTTTAGGTAACACAACAAATAACAAATACGTATGTTTTAATCATATACTATTGTGAAATTTAAGTGGAAACTAAAGTTCATTGATATTTATTTTTCTTTGTGGGGTTGAGGTTGTACATTGGAGTCTAAGGAGGATGCTTCATACCTCCATGGTGATTTTGTTGGGATTCTATTAATAAGATGCTTATGTTGCAACATTTTAGTTAAATAAAGCTTGTTGTGGTTGTACCTTTAGATATACACATGATCTTTTTATGCTTCTGAATTTGTTTCATTTGATGTAGGTAGCATACCACTATAATTAGTGCATATAATAAGGATACCATTAAGCTTTTTGGATATTTCATCATGTGAAAGTTCAACAAAATTGTCAATCCAACAGGAGTTTGATGTGATCATGAATCGCTTTAAAGAGATAGACATTATTGGTAAGGTTAACATCGAGAATAAATTGCATACTCAAGTATGACATCTTTGTGTGCACTAATTGAGAAAGTGAAAACAAATGATATAAAAAAGGATCGTGCTACAAATTTGCCAAATGAACTAAGCGAGTCTTATTTTATTTTGAGTATGTTGATGTCTTACATTCACAACATGATAGCTCTAAAATGAAATCAATCCTTTTACTAAATTAATTTCCTGTTTATCCATACCTTGTTGATGTAAAGACTAATGGTCATTGTGGTTACTATGTTGTTGTTGCCTTATTGGGTATGAAAGAGGAGTCATGAGTTATTGTGCGCTTAAAGAATCTAGTTAGTGACATTGTGAATATGTTGATTTCCTTGGAGGTGATCAACGGTATGAACATTTGAGAAACTCACTTCTTGTTGACCGAATGTCAATGGTAAAAGTAGTCACTGTATTTCATATACTTTATTTGCTATGTCAAATGTCTTATGAATCAATTTAATTGATTTGGCTTTATTTGCAAACAGGTATAAATAAGTCTATGAGCATGCTAGATATGGAATATTTTTTTCCAATCGATATAATGTCATTCTTGTTTGTTTATCCCTCAAGTAGTCAATTATTATTCATCCCTTTAAGGAGCCAACCCCAACTGATTTGAGCCACCATTGTATTGTTTCAATTGGACACGTTTATGACAATCATTTTGTGCAGGTATAATTCAATTAAAGGTATGTTAAGGTAATAATCCTTGTTTGACTTATATTGTGTGAGTTATTGTATGTGAAGTTGCAAGAAGATTGTCCAATTCCACCAACAAAGTTGTGGTCATCTCATTGTTATATGCACGCTCAAGCTTGGTCATCATATTCCATTAGTCGAATGCAAGTTTTTACCTAGATAATAGTCACTAGACAACATTTGTAGCTTACACTTTGTATTTAAATTTTTCGACATTATGTAAGGATTTTAAGTTTAATATGGATACAATTCTATTATTTTGTGTACCCATTAATTTGATTACGATGCAAGCAAGACTTAAATTAAAAATAAACTCAAATTTTCATATAACTCAAACAAATGTGTACGAAATAAACAAGTTTTACGCGTCTAAAAAACATATAACTACATAACTCAAAATAAAAGATGATCAACAATGTCTATGTTGTGGCCTCCTAATGTACACAATCCTTTCTTTTGTCGTTCCTCTTGCTAGCACGAGGGTTTTGTGTGTCCCTTCCTACGTAGGTGTGCCCTCAACAACATGACCTTCACAGACCATCAATTGCAACCTATAAAACATATTCATCAAAATGCAACAATCAACAGTCCACTTCATTTGTCGACGAGTTACCATTTATGATTACAAATTGTTCGCGATGTATGATTTGCACATATCCATATTGGTGGATAATATGTTTAGGCATGTGCAACTATCTGCATGTGTTCAACCCAATATAGCCTAAAAGCAACGAGATTCATTCAAAGGGATACATGTGGTCGTTATACATGGTATACATGGTAAATTGTACATGTGGTCGTTATACATGGTAAATTGTACCATAACTGACACAATGTTATCCAACTACAATCAATTAGTTACAAGTGTTGATAATCTCCCAACAACATACCACGTGAACTGGGATCATCCTCAATATAATCAAGACACACTTGTCTCAAGCCTATAGCTGGGAAATGTTCATGAATTCATGCTTACAACAAATCATGTTCAACACAATCAATAGACTATAATATAGGTTAAGTATTTAAAAAATGTAATAATGTTCCATCAAACTAATCGCCAACAAGCTCGTGTACTTAGCTAGCTACTTCATATTTACATAACTAGCATCTCCCAACTGCTAATACATGTGGGTCAAAGCAGTAGGCACTCACACATATCCTTCAGTCAACTGCAAATTAACAAATAACTTCAAGTACAAAACACTAACTGAATTTGCACTCCTATTTGCAAAAATATGCAACCAACTGAAATGCACATGGCCACCCTTGCATTCCCTAGTTTCCAAATCTACAGCAACACAGTCAACATAGAGTGCTCTACCAACAACTTTGTAGCCCCAACTGCATACAAGGTAGGGTACATGCAAAATTGTCCAATGATGGGTAGGTGCAACAAATTTACCACATCATCTAATGTGATAGTCAACTCTATAATAGGTAGATGAAAATAATTTGCACTTGAATGCCACTTCTCTACAAAGGAAAACAACAATCCTTTGTCTACAATGTCGTTACAAGCACGAACAAATTGGATAACCCTAACAACTTAACTGCAAATTTTGTGTTTATGTAGCACTCCCTACTTATTCATTTTTCTATCATGTGACACCAATTTTAACTCACCACGATCTTACAATAGCCAATGAATGTCATTTGAGCATTTATAATAAATAAAACATTAATTTCAATGCATGTATGTCAACATTATTACTTACAAATCCATTCCATAATTGTTTAGCCACATGGTCCTCATAATTGGCAAGTAATGACCTATTTATTGACCCTCCAGGATAGGTCTCATCCTCGACTACATGGTTCTCCTCAATTATCACAATTTCTTCCATGTTGTCAACTTCAATAATGTTACTATGACCATCTTCTTCTCTTTGTCTAATAGACACATTTGGTTGAAAAATCTCCTCCTCTAGTTCTAATCATGTTTCTCTTTATATACATGAATAAAAATAGTATTTACATAACTATATAAAAAAATCACATTTATAGAATACGATTTCTACAATAACTTTCCTTTTTTAAAGTATGTTTTCAAAATTGTTGTTTGAAAAATATATTTTAGAAAAAGTATTTCTGAAAGTTATTCCAAACACCTTATTCTAGAAATATGTTTTGGAAAGCAAATTCCAAAAACATTTTTTAAAGCTTATTTCGAAAGTCGTCAGCTAAAGCACACCTCTCCCTATTATTGAATTCAAAATTCGATATTCTTCTATAACACTCTTATTGGAAAGAAAAAATAAATAAAATTAGTGGCGGGAATGCATGCTGGCCCACCCCTCGTAAGGAGTGCAAACTCATTTCACTGACCCATCTCGCATAAGAGGTAGCATGCGTAATGAATTTTTATTTATATTAAAATTTCATTAATTATAAAAAAAAGTATATTTCTGCTACTAAAAAATAAAAATTTCATCCTTGTTTCAATTCATTCAATTAAGATAAAAATTGTATAAAGGAATTCAAGTATGAGGGTTGTTAGAAGACTTGATTAAAAATAATTAAAATTTTGTTTTACATATATTTTCCCTATATAAGTATGTACTGTATCAAAGTATCTTATCAAAGTTTTGCTACAAAATATTTTAATGAAATCTTTTTTACATATTATTTTTTATTAACAAATTTTAAATATAAAACTTTATTTAAAATTAAATCTATTGTTACTCTTAATATTAACTTTCTTAGATGATTAAATAAAACATTATTTTTTATATTATTTTTTTAAATAAAATAAATTAAAGATCACACTGCAATAATAATGTGAGTGAAGTATATTTTTCTTTTGTAAAAAGTAAAATAATAATTATTTTTTATTATACGGGTTAACATGTCCCGCCATTGCCTCCATGCAAGATGCGGGTTATGCAGGACAGACCTATGCGGGTCAGCGAGCTAGAATAGTGAGTCTGCCCCATATTTTTTAATAGCGGACAGATGAGACACATGACCCGCCCCGTATTGCTTTTCTTAAATAAAATGACACCTACAACTAAAGGGAACCTATCCGAATCAATTGAAGGCAACAACAAGGATGGAGGAAGGGAAGAACCTACTTTTTAATTATAAACCCTTGAAACATGTGGGGTGCAGGTTTAAAAATGGGGTTACAGGAAGAAAAATCCTTTAAAGAGTGGTAGATGAAGGTGAGACTGTTTCTTCTTGCACCTCCATATGTTCTTTTGTCACCCTCATACAAAATATGAAAATACCTTTTTATCCTTTTTCTATCATTCCCATATTTTGGAAGTTACTCTTGGATTCATAAATAACTTACAAATTACGTAATCTAGAATATATTTTTAAAAATAGGATTTTGGATTATATAATCTAGAAGTATGGATTTGAGAGTAACTTTTGAATTATGTAATCTGAATATGCATTTAAAAAAGACTTATGAATTACATAATCCATACAAAAGGTAATCATGCTTATGAAAGAAGGTCCTAATCCAAAAACTAATTACAAATTTGGAAAAAGACTTTTGTATTACGTAATTCATAATATTACAAAATGAACAATTTTGGAAATACCAAAATTTATGGAGGTGGGAGAAGAAGATATTGAGATCCAGGGAGAAATAGTCTGAAGGTGATTCAGAAGGCCCGGTCCAAAGGCCCAAGGCAAAATCCCTCTCTACACCACCTAGCAACAGTGAATTTCGCCACCACAACTGCATAAACATAAGGCGCGCGCGCGCAGAAAGGATTAGGGTTTCGAACGTAACGATTTTTGAGCTTCTGTTTCGATTTTGATTTCGACCTGCTCAATTAGGTACTTTCTCTCTTCTTCATGTAGTTTTTGATAATGCACAAATTGGCATGGCTGTATATATGTAGAATCTCGTAATCTTGCGAAACAGATGCAAGAATGATGTTTCGTTAGTTTCTTTGACCCGGCTATTCTACTAGCAAATTGTTCAATGGCTCTTAGTTAGCACTTTCTTATGTAGAATTTCATAATGAAAGCTCTATGTTTCTTATGGAGCAGTAACATTGCTTTTATATCTCAAAAGAACTGAGATAAGATAATATGACGTATCTTAGTTTCCAATCAAACCTAGTTTAGCAGGGAGAGCACTGGAGTAGAATTTTCTGTTCTTTACTTTTACTTTCTCTCTCACCCTTTGTCATGTAAACTTTTATGTTTATTTTATTTGATGTTCAGATTCTTATTTTTTACTTTTGTTCCTTTCCCACTCTGTTCTGTGTGCATTGTCCTCCGACAAAATAGTTAAACAATTAACTGGCCTCTATTTTCTGGGCAATTCTCGGCATCTAAGTATCGAGAAATTCTGACATTCATTTCTCCGTAGATGTTTTCTGTCTTTGATTGCCCTGTTGAGCATTTCTACCCTCTTGATTTTTCTTTGAGAGTTCTCTCTTGCCTGTCTCTGTTACTTTTGTTGCTATGTTACAATGATCCCTAGATTAAATCAACCATATTGCTACTCCTTGGTCCATACCCCATGGAACAGTTTCAATCAAAATTCTTTCTCTGCTATTCCAATTGGCCTCTCATATTGTTTCCCCCTTACCATGTTTGCAATCTCTCTTCAATACTTCTGGCATATGTGCTTCCTTCACAGTTCCCCTGCGAGTTTGCTTTTTCTAGATGCAAAAAATGCCTGGGACAGGGCAGAGAGATGTAGTGGTAAAAAATCCAGAGTCACCAGAGGGAAACAGTGAGCCTGAGAAACCTACAGATTCTGATGAGCAAGTAGACTTTGATGGGGACAATGATCAAGAGGAGACAATGGAGGAGGAAGAAGTTGAGTATGAAGAAGTAGAGGAGGAGGAAGAAGTGGAAGAAGAAGAAGAAGAGGAAGAGGAGGAGGAGGAGGAGGAAGAAGAAGAAGAAGAAGAAGAGACTAAGCCTTCAGATGGTGAAGATGAGACAAGAGTGACACACACTGAAGATGAGAAAAAGAAACATGCTGAGCTTCTTGCGCTTCCCCCTCATGGGTCCGAGGTATACATTGGAGGCATTCCTCAAAAAGTTTCTGAAGAAGATTTGAAGGTATTTTGTCAATCTGTGGGAGAAGTTTCTGAGGTTAGATACATGAAATTCTTCTATTCTTTTTCTTTTCCCTTTTTCATGTATTTCTTCCTAAACTGATTAAATTTGTACAGGTTAGGATAATGAAGGGCAAAGAATCCGGTGAAGCAAAAGGCTATGCTTTTGTGACCTTCAAGACAAAGGATTTGGCATGTAAGGCTATTAAGGAGCTGAACAACTCTGAATTTAAGGTATTTCGGTACACTAGTTGTTACTATTTTTTCTAATCTGTAGTTGTTATCCTGTTCATTGATTAGGTCATCTACTCCTGTACTCCAGTGTCCTGTTTTTGTCATTTATCTTATAATTTAAAATTTCTATATCCTATCTGTTTAGCTGGCCAGTGGCACTGTTATTTGAATTAAGTCACTTTCTTTTTTTCTGAGTTTTCAGGGAAAAAGAATAAAGTGCTCAACATCTCAAGCTAAGCACCGGTTGTTCATTGGTAATGTTCCTAGAAATTGGACTGAAGAAAATATGAAGAAAGTTGTTGCAGAGATTGGCCCTGGAGTCATTTCTGTGGAACTGATGAAGGTTTGTTTGACATTTTTTCTATTATATGTCATATAGTATGATTTCAGTTTGCTAACTCGTGTTTAAAGTTTGTTCTCGTCACCAAAACTATTAAGTGTGATGTATAAAAGGTAATTTCTGCCTTGACCTGACAAACTGTTTCATTGTTACAGGACCCACAGATTTCTGGTCGGAACCGGGGATTTGCTTTTATTGAGTATTACAACAATGCTTGTGCAGAATATTCAAGGCAGAAAATGTCAAACTCAACCTTTAAACTTGGCAGTAATGCTCCAACAGTTAGCTGGGCCGATCCAAGGAATTATGAATCATCTACAAACTCTCAGGTGATTTATTATATAGTTAAATTTTATGAATAAATTCCCTTAACATTTTGAAGAAAAAGGCCTGTATGGCTATATTTTTTGCTGAGAGATAAATCTAGATCATATTTTTTGATACTTTTGCATTGCTACAGTTTATATTGTATAGCATAATGCAACGATTTGAATGATGTCTCATTTTTTGAACAAGATATGAGTATTGAATACTATTCAAAATGGCAACAATATGCAAATAAACATGAAAAAAACTTATATTTGTGAAAGACTTAATTCATATGAAAATGAAAACAATGGGATTGTTTTTTCGATTCTACTCCTATTTATAAGTTTCATTTAAGATGCCTTTTCTTTTTGTTAATCAAAATATGGACAACATACATGATTTGTTCCTTCATGCTCTCAACTGATTAATATTGATACATCTTCTCTTTGTATATATACTTTCTTATCATAAAGTTATATTTCTATCTTTTTCCACTGGGTGTAAAACACTTACACCTTGTTTTCAAGAGTGAAAGAAATATAAACGAAATTGATTCAGAATTTAATGAGTAATTTTCACTCTAAAATATTCGAAATTTTCAGATGAATTCATAATAATTTTAAAGCAAAATATTTTCATTAGTTTAAAACGGATAAACCTATTATACATTGGGCTTTCCTTGGCCCTGGGTCAATCCCATAAGTATGAGTTGTAATATATTGTTTCTAGGATTAAAAGAAATATTAATGAAATTGATTGAGAATTTAATGAGTATTTTTCATTATTAAAAGTTCAGAAAATTTTCAAATAAATTCATAATAGTTTTAAAAAGTTATTTTCATTAGTTTAGAAATATCTGATTTATAGATGTATTATACATTGGGCTCTCCTTGGCCTTGGTTCAATCCTATAAGTATGAGTTATAAGTTATAACAGCTGCAAATAGACATAAAATAAAAGTTGATAATCATACGCAAATTCAAAGGGCAACATTGACGGTGGCAATAAAAAGAGGATATAATGCAGACAAATTTTAGAGTCTGCAAGAGGACACCTCCAATCAGCACACTAAAAGAATATAACATAAAGCAGTGTGTTAATCCATGCCAAAGAAAAGCACCATGCATCATACTTAGTGTGGCTTTTTTCAAACTGTGTTGTTGGTGGTGACACTTCCATTGCTAGTACTACTGTCTACTTTGGTGATATATCACCTGCCAATTGGCATTGAAGCTAAGACAAAAAGGGGTTCAGCTTATCCAAATTGTTTCTACAAGCCCAATGCACACAACTGAAAAAAAAAACACTTAGATAATTTGGATTCTCCATTTTCTGCCTTCTTGATGCAGTGTTGCTTCATTCATCTGCTTTGTGTTCTGAGCTATACTATATTGCTATCTGCTGATTAACAGATGGTACTTTTTTTATGAAAAGGGAGATTTATAATAGGAAGAGAGACCTTTTTTTAAAAAAAATGTTATTATTCATCAATTAATTACTGAGTTTTTTAAGATATTAGCGAGTAAAATATTTTGGGAAGACTTAAAGTAAAGACTTTCACTGTCTTACTATTGGGCTGTCCCTGGGATTAAATTTCCTGTATCTTTGGTTGTTGTGTTTCATGTTATATGTCTGTGCAGCTGTTGTGTTGTGAGAATGAGATTAACTTTCCTGTGGTTTTCCTCATGAAATACTTTTTATATTTTAGTTATGCTTTATAGATTTTTATAATTGACACTCGGTGCTTGTTGCATTACAGGTAAAATCATTGTATGTAAAGAACCTTCCAGGAAACATTACTCAGGATCGTCTTAAGGAGCTGTTTGAACATCATGGAAAAATCACAAAAGTGGTTGTTCCTTCTGCTAAAGCCGGCCAAGAAATGAGCAGATATGGTTTTGTGCACTTTGCTGAAAGGTCAAGTGTCATGAAGGCATTGAAGAACACAGAGAAATATGAAATTGATGGTAGTATTTTTTTTTTCCTTTTTATGATACATTTTTTCTAATATTTTCTTTAAAAATAGTGGACTAGACTGTTACAAATGGTAAGCATTGTCTTCTTTGGGGATGGACAGGACAAACATTGGAGTGTTCACTAGCGAAGCCACAAGCAGATCAGAAGTCATCTGGGGTAGCAAATCAACAGAAGTCAGCCTTACTTCCCACTTATCCACCTCATCTTGGTTATGGTATGGTTGGTGGTGCTTATGGGGCTATAGGTGCAGGATATGGTGCTGCTGGCTTTGCACAAGTAAGTTTCTCTTTGACGGGTTGGGACTCAACTTTTTAGTTTTGCAGTATTTTGAAAAAATAATTGAGGTTTGGAGGTTGGGCTAGGGATACACTTCCCTTGAACATTGCCGCAACTGTGTTGTCTCACCTTGAGAGGTTACAGGAGTGAGTTACACTCTATTAATTGTAATGCTTGAAAAAAATTATCAAGTTTGATGATTAATGCCTTGAACATTCCCCACTAAATTTCATTTGCAGTAAATGATCCCTAACAGTTAGGTGTCTTTTTAATTTAGTTGTTGATGTTCTTGTGATTCATAATATCTATTACCAATACATATCAATACACATACCAACTTGAGTATTGATAACAGATATAATGGTTGACGTTAATCTAATTATTGTGTGATTAATATGATTTGAACAATTCATGCATGAAAAATTGTAACTGCTGTACCCAGTTTAACTATATCCACTCTTTTTGCTCTCTACTTTTATTCAAGAGTTACATTTAACTAAATGAAATGCGATCCTCTCCGCTCTTTTAAGCAACACTGCTGATACTGGTGCTTGTATGCCTCTATATGTCTCTAACCAATGTTGATGTCCTTAAAATCTGCAGCCGTTGATGTATGGTCCTGGACCAACCCCTCCTGGCATGACAATGATACCGATGCTTTTACCAGATGGAAGGATTGGATATGTATTGTGAGTATAACGATTTATATAGTTTTAGATGTTCAACCTATAATTTTATTTTTTTCACCATTAATTAACAATTTACTAATGGAAACATCTATATCTGAGTTTTTTTGCTTTTCTCCGTGATGCATATAGGCAACAACCAGGGTTTCAACAGCCTGCTCCAATGCTGGAATCCCAACATGGGAGGAGTGGCAGCGGTAGTTCAAGCAGTGGGAAACGCAATAATGATAATAACCGCAATCGTGGGTATGGCCGATATCATCCCTACTAAATGAACTTTAAGGAGCTAGGAAATTGAGGTTTGTTCCTACTTGTTAGTGTTTTACCTCCGTCAATTCTGAATTAGTTTTGTGGCAGAACAAATAAATTCTGGAGAAAAAATCCAGCATGTATCATCCCTACTAAATGATGGACTTGCAATTCGATTCATGTATATTTGTTGAAATACATAGTTATAATGACTTGCATTTTCTTCGTTTATCTCTGAATGATGGACAGTTTATGAAACGGGAATTTTCTGATATGCTATTCTGTCTTGCACCTGAGGCTTAAATTCTTGACGACTCTATGCACAGAGCCCAACTGATTATAGGACGCAGCTGTGAATGAAGTTGCAATTTTTGTACCAGTACTACAAATTTTTTAAGGCATTTACAGCAGGTTTTCATATAATTTTATTTATTGTCCATCAATTTTGAGTTCAAATTCTTAAATAGACAACAGTGATCTGAAGGACATGATAAATATTACTAGATTCATGAAAATTTATGAAGTAGGTGTTTCAAATGTTTAGCTTGTGGTTTCTATGTATTTATTCGTGATTCTAACCGTGGTTGTAGAAGAAATAGAATTTTAGAACGAAGTTATCTGTAACATTAGACTGTAAGCAATATTTTATCTTTAGAAGTATAATTTATCTACTGTCAATTCAAGGAGTTTAATAACTCCTTCCAAAAAAAAAAAAGGACGAATGATACCATTTTTATATACTCCATTTCAGTTGCGGATATTCCAAAATTAACAGAACATGAACACGGGACTCGACTCGAGAAAGTTTGCAATGTATCATTCTAATATAATCTTTTTAGGATTTACGGATTAGGCAATTCACAATTTATACTTTTTTTAAGTGATCTCAGTTTTTTTTATTAGGAATATTTTTCATTTCTTAGCTATTTCCTATTTGTACAATAATTCGTTTTGGGTTTAATCTTTATTCTTTCTATTTACAGTTTTGAAATTTTACTTTCTAAAATGGAAACGACTTCAAAAAGGTGAGATTGGAGTTTGAAGAGAGAAATTCAGATATTTTTCATTTTAAATAAAAGTTTAATATTTTAGCAGATGAGCTTTTTGTAGAAAAGGTTTAACATAATATAATTAGTTGAAGTTGTAAATATCCAGCAGAAATAAGAATTTGGTAACTTTAAAATATAAAAACGAATGTAAGATTGAATTTGTTTGATTTTAAAAATAAAGGAATAAAATTAACATAAAATAACGTGAGGCAAATCATGAAATTCATACCGAGCAGATAAATATATATTTACAATTATACCAATAATAAATTAATATATTTTCACTATTAATTTATATAGTTTAAATTTTCAATTTATTGTTAGGTCTTTTGAGGAGTGAAACCATTTTATATAAGAGATTATGAAATTAACTCTAATTTAAAAATTTTAAAGTAATAGGTTTGTATATTATTTTTGTTGTGTTTTACTCTTTTTTTTATGTTACTCGACTTTATTCTGTTGCTTATGATTTAAATTCACTTTATTCTATTAGATCTCTTCGTTCCCATAGAGCTCAAATCTAATAATAGTACACTTTTATTGAAGTTTGCCTGAAGGGAGATGTGGCAAGTAACTTTTCGTGTTCAATTTCAAAGGGCTCACACACTATTTTTTATTAGTTGTGGCTTTTCTTGTATCCAAGAGAAATCATGCATACTACATGATTTCTATGAAACAAATTACACTTGCAAACACTAAAGACGCTCCCAACTTCCAAAAGCAGAACTGAAACGTATTGCCCCCAGGTTCCATCCATTGAGAGCATAGTAGTTAGAATCTTGATTTCTATGAAACAAATTACACTTGCAAACACTAAAGACGCTCCCAACTTCCAAAAGCAGAACTGAAACGTATTGCCCCCAGGTTCCATCCAATCTTACGATTCACGATACGTATCATACGAAACGATACGATTTCACCCTCCACGATACGAATCGTGTGAAGAATCTTTTTCGTCCCTGAATCTTAGCTGTATCATGCGATTCGCACAAAAAATCGCTGAATCCCGAAACAAAACGATTTCGTATTGTGTAAATCAACGTGAATTTTAAAAAATGAGTAAATAAAAAAAATAAACATAAACTATTCGCTACTTGTATCTCGATTCTACTACCGATGATTGAGAGTGCACTAATATGATTCCTTCCACTTAACAAATATAGGTAAAACTGAATTAGTAGACAAACTAAACTAAGATTAATAGCCATTGTAAAAAGAAGCTGTGAATCATGCCCAAAATACTAAAAAATGTCTTTATTAATATAAAACTAATTTTCTGCATAAGAACTGTGTTGGGGGCAAAAATTCTTAATAGTCGAGGATCAACAGAGACAAAATGAACAAAAGGGGGCACGTCTTTTTCGCTTCCCTCTTGGAGATGTCCATTCCTTCAGATATAATAAACTACTGATCATGCCCGAAATAATAATTAATAAATCACTAGATTAGCATAAACTCTAACGTCTTCTGCTGTGCTGAGCCAAAAAAATCTTAATGTTCCAGGATCTGCAAAGACGATAACCAAGGAGGCATGTCTTTTCCTTTCCCTCTCACAGGGGTCCCTTCCTTCACATATAACTTCAGTTGTACACATACATTAGCCTCCTACATGCAGCCTGAAAACAGGGCATGCTTCCGAATATTCACATGTTCTGCATTGGGAATTGACGTTGAATCAAAATGCTGCATACAAACATACACATCATGTCAGGAAATGTCGACATACAGAAGGAGCAAACTGTAAAGCAAAAGAGGGAGAGCGAAAACTCCACACATAGTAAGGTATAGGAGAAGTAATCTATAATCTAATAAAATATTTCAATTTGAAACAGAAAGTTTGATCTTCCCATACTTCATTTGAAAACAAGATATATTTGATCAATCAACAGATTGGTCCAATCAGTTTAACCACCCAAGAAAGAAAATAAATCCTGAGGTTGCTAGTTGCTACAGAACCCTGCAACAACTGAATTCCCAATCACAGACCACTTCAGCACACACTGGCCCTTGCCTAGACAAGGCTTGCCAAGTATGTTCTTAATATTTTGAGAAATGCAGGTGTATAATTTCACCATCAAACTGAATTAAGAAAAACATGGATGCCAGTTGATGCACTTAGTAATAGGTTGTCTAATCCAGTCAACTTTAATTATATGTTGGCTCTAACTAGCTGAGAAGGTAACAAGGCAATACAAAACTCACAATTTGATAATATTAACTACCCAACTTTTACAAAGAGTTTCACAAAATTTGAAGCTGAATGAAAATAAGAGAAATATGTTAAATTAGTATTGAAATTTTTAAAAATATGAATTATAAAATCTAGTATACAGTACACGTGACTTAACTTGGTTCCTTCTGCCATTCCAACATTAAACAAAGTGCCTTTAAAATACAATGCAGGCACACAATTATGTTTTGCAGTTTTACCTGTAACTTTTATCCTTTCAAATTTCCATAGCCAATGATCAAGAACATTCGACTGTAATCATACCATATGACAACATGACACTAAAGCAGAAAATTTTCAAATTTGCTTACAGTCATTCAATGCATAAGATCCAAAAATGGAGATGCTAGTAGTGGACATGTAACCACTGGAATCCAGTTAAGATTTGCATATAACTTACACTGATAAAAATGCATGCAGCCAGGATTAATTTTTAAGGGGCAAGGATTGATAAACAATCAAGATTAAGAACATTAAAGAAAACTTCAAATTTACATGCATTAATTAGAAAAGCATAAACTAGTTGCTCCATAAATGTCTCATTATGCTAGCTACAAAAGCACAGATTCAACAGTTATACACGGTTAAAGCCTTGGGTGATAAAACGAAGTAGAAAAACATTCTCTACACAATACGGACTTTGTAAATGCTTACTTGTTTCACTAAAATTCTTCACATGCAAACAGAAAAGTCCTTTGGTGGTTCAATCCAGATGTTCTCAAAAGGGTCTTGTTCTCCCCAGTCATGACACTGTTTCCGGGGATAGTATCTATAGTCATCAAGAGAGAATGATATGCAACGCTTTCCATAGAAACGAACTTTAGAGAAGTAGACATTGTTCCTCATTATTCCAATTAGGTCAGTCCTGGAATGAGATGACAAAAAACTAGCAAAAAGAGTAACTCCATCTAGAGTTCTCATCTCTTCCCATTTCATTAATGTCTGATCTAACTTAAAAATAATGGGGTTTTCACTACAGCATGTATAAATTACTAATATATCTCCTCCATGCTCTGTCATAAATTTACCCTTCCACCAGTTTTTGGCAAAAAAATTCTCTGGGCATTTAGGTGGAGGTACTGCCAGAACATTCCAAATACATTCAACTGGGTCAAACACCCCAAGCCAACCTGTGAGGCTCAAACAATAAAATAACCCATTACAAAAGACAAGCTTATTCCAAATGCTACTGACAAAGGGCAAGCGGTTTGGGTGATTGATAGTGGTCCATTCTGTTGCCCCAGGATAACAAGTGCTAATAGCTACAACAGTAGGACTAACATGCTTAACAGTAAACAGAACACAGTCAGGTGATGTTGGAGCACAAGAGAAGGCCACAATCTGGTATGTCATCTCAAATCTTGGCAGTTTTATCAGCTCCCGAGTGAAGGGATTAAAGAAGAATACTCGGTGAGTTCTGGGACGGTATAGCAATAACCAACCATCTTTTGTATAACAAACTCTGGATCCATTCAACTCTGGCAACTCAAGGGTGTAGGTCTTACGCTGCACAGGATCATAGAATTCATAACAGTCACCAAATTTTGGAAAATACATAAGCCATGGTGATTGGCTTACTATACGGACATCACTAGCAACAGAATGCCATCTCTTGCAAACAGAAGAAGCACGGATGTTATCAGCAAGGATCAATCGGGACAAGATTAATTCTAAGAGTTCAGCAGGGAGATCAGCCCAGGATTGCAGCTCCAAATTTTCACTTTTCCCCTCATCAACTGCTCTTCTATTATCTGTGATTGTGTCGCTTAGCCTGAATATAAAGGATTAGCATAAGCATGCAAGATAAAAGTGAAACAAAATCCAACAAAAAACTGATGATGCAACAAGAAGCAAATAAAAATAAAGAGGCAAGATTTTGTGAGTAGAAACAGTTTTTCATCCCAACAAAGATGTAATTCAATCTATCTTCTAGCAGTTTAGGGAAATCTCAAATAAAGAACAGAAAAAATATTTAAACAGAACAATGGCATAGACATTCAACCAACTTGTATCTTTTATCAAAACTTGTAAATGTCTTAGGTACATAAATTTGAGGGTATAAAATATATCATACTGCCACCATTAACGATCTACAGGAGCATTCCACAACCATCAACCCAGTCATGACCAATTACAGCTCCGAGAGAAAGGACAGCATATCAATAATAAACTTCAGATACAGGCAAAAGTGTAGATGAAACAAGAAAATTCCATCAAATTGGAAATAAGAAAACATACAAGTAGCAACTATCACTTAAAAGTCAGTACAATAGCATTCTAGATAACTGAGGATCCAAAAACAGCATGCAGACAACCTAAAAGTTACAATCTCAGCTACTGAAATTAGGTCAACCCATTCTTCACCTCAATCGTCTAAATCAAATACTGATCCGATCCACAAACCCTAGAAAACATTCTCAATTACGAACCAAGTAAATTAGGGCCAAACAACTTTCTTTTTTGCGAAATTCAAACTCAATAGTAAAAAAGGAACTAAAGAAAAACCGACATATCCTGCAAATCCGTACTGATCCGGCATTGAAACCGTGGGGAAATGCCTCATGTCCCTATAAACTACGCAAATTAATAAAATAATAACAATAATAATAATAATAGAGAAATACACAGAGTTGCGAAGTTCAAATTGGGACTAAGGATGAACAGAACTTACAATTTCAACTTCCTCTTTCTCTTCCCCGACATTTTTCGAAGCCAATTGGCTAACGAAGTTGCGTTTTAGAGAGAGAAAGGAGAATTTTGCGTTCCAGACAGAGAGAGAAAGAGAGGATGAAGTTGCTTGCTACACTCCACAACTGCACAAAAAAGGTTAAGAGCACATGAACAACACGTGTGAGTGACTCACACTTATACAAATAATACCCTGTGAACACTTCCACAGCCACCGCTACACCCATCAACCCTCACGTGATTGATCATGACGTGTCAGAGATCGGTGGGTATCTCTTCCATGTTTCTCATCACATTGTAAGATTTTGTGCACTCTGGTCAAAGTCAAATCTGTTCACTCCTTTTCAATTTTACAATTCCTATCATTATATTTTCTCTACATTATTCTCACCCTAAAATTATCGTATCCAATAATTTATCTATAGATTAAATTATAGATTTGATTTCACCATAAATAGATTATACTTTTGGTTTAAACATATATTTGTTTCATTATGATTTAATTACGAATCTAAACAGTTGAATAAATATAACTCCAAACTATAGTAAATTTTCAACTATATCCTTCATATATATAACGTTATTATATGTTGGTGAATTATTTGAACTTTGTAATTTTCCAATTGATTTTTTTTACTTTTCTAGCTAAAATTATATGGGAGAAATCTTTAAATGATAATTATAATATATTAACAAATCTTTATCTGTCCATGATAAGTTACAAATGTAAAAGTTTAAAGTTTAAAAAAATCCTGAAACCCTATAACATTAAGTAATTATTATGTAAAAACTTTTTTAATTATAATGTTAGATAGTTAATTAAAAACTTTTTTAGACTTTTAAAATAGGTATTATTCAAGTTAGTAATTTTACTGTATGTAATATTAGAAAATAGTTTTATATATATAGTTGATTTTTTTAAGACATCATAGTTATCTTTGATAAAAGTTAAAATTATTTAAATTGGATGAATGATTATGAACGATAAAAAAATCATCTAAATATTTAACATAATTATGTACTAATGCTTTGGTTAAAATATTGTGTATTAAATAATGTATTATTTGCTCTAATGAAGTGTATTTCGAAATAGAAAAGCCAAATTTGCACTCTTCTATCGTCGTATACGGTATATCGTAATTACCTTGAAGCAAATAAAGAGTTAAAAATAAATGACGAATGTTAAAAAAAATTAGGATGCAGGTAGAAATACTTATCATTATATTAACTTGTTTATTCATTGGTTATTACTATATACACTCCCTTATTTTATTAACACTCTCCTTTTATTTTATTTTTCAAAAATACCCAAATTGTACTCTCACCTTTGTCTTCACCACCCCTATGATATGATCACTCCCGTGCCCATTTCACTTCCTCCTACAATCAAACTCTAATATTATATTAAGGAATTAGATTTTAAATTTAAGTAATCACTATAAAATTAACTTATAATATAAAATTTGGAGTTACTTATATATTATCTTATATTTAGTTAATGTACTCAACTTCTCTAAAATAATTTAATTTTACTGTGTTTATTTTTTTATTATTATTAGATGATAAAAATATGTCGTATAATATTTTAGATTTTAAGTTGTAACATCAATGGTAACTACTGTTTTAGTATCAATTATTTTTATTTTTTATTTTTTATCTTTTTTATGTGCTATATAAATATAACACTCAATAATGTAAGTGTGCAATAATTTTTTATTAATAAAATATATCATTTTCTTTTTTCATTTCCCTTCTTTTTCTATATAAGATATACAAAATTAATATGGTATCTTGTTCTCGGCTAAGCATAAACCAAAAGATATCATTGATAGGTACAAGGCTCCTTTGGTTGCCAAAGATATTGAGACTTTCTCTATGGTAGTTAAAATTACCACAATTCGATTTATTTTGTCTTTAACAAGTGCTAAGGAATGAATTCTTCATCAACTAGATGTGAATAATGTTTTTCTTCATGACGATCTTGGTGAAGAAATTTACATGACTCTTCTCGCAGGCCTTACTCTTTCTCATCCCACACAAGTTTGTAAACTTACAAAATCTTTATATGAACTAAAGCAGGAGAGTCGACAATGAAACTCAAAACTAACTTTGTAATACAACTTGGTTATGTTCAAAGTACAGTTAATCATTCTTTATTTATTCGCACAAACAATCATTCCTTCACCCTGTTGATATATTTTGATGACATTATGTTGGTTGGCAATAATCTTCACGAAATTTACTCACACTAGGCCTGATATCAGTTTTGCAGCTCATAAACTCAGTCAGTTTATTTCAAATCCACAAGAACCTCATATGACAGCATCTCGTTGTGTATTACGGTATTTGAAAGGATGTCTTGGTTTTGGTCTATTCTTTTCTAGTAATAGTAAAATTGTTATCAAAGTTTTTTTCTGATTCAGATTGCGGAACTTGCATGGATTCTAGAAGGTTTATAACTGGTTATTGTGTGTTTATGGGAAACTCTTTAATTTCATGGAAGTCTAAAAAGCAGTCTACAAAGAATTCCACAAAGGTCTCATTCATTTAATTCAAGTTTCTTCCTTTAATCTAGTGGTTGATATGTTGACCAAACTTTTGCATCCTCATGAAAGATATACATGTTTCAACGCTATTAGATGATAAAAATGATCTCATATAATATTTTATCTATTGTAACTGCTCTATCGATTTTGTTGGAACTGCTTTATCGGTTGTAACAGCTCTATCGGTCGTAACTACTCTATTACTATTAGTTTTTTTTTTTTTTATCTTTTATCTTTTTATGTGCCTTATAAATATAACACTCAATAATGTAAGTCTGCAACCATTCTTGATTAATAAAATATATTTTTTTTCAATGAGATATACAAAAACGAATAGTTATTACTATTTTCGGGTTGAGAAATTTGAAAATGGTTACATGATCAGAACCGTAGTATTTGCATCCTTTTCAAGCACTGCATTGTGGTTCGTAATTTCAAAATGGGCAACATTTTTTTTTCAGAGAATGGAGGATAGTTTGTAATGTGTATTAAGAGAAAAGTAGATGTTACTTGCAAAATCATTTCATGATCAATAAAAAAAGAAATGTAGATTGGGAAAAATAGAAAAGGGTTAAAGTCATATATGGAAAAGAACATACGCATATTGGATCCAATTTCAGAGACTGAAACAGTAACCATTGTGTAAATTGAAGAAAGGGTGTGTAATATCTAGTTTTTTTAAAATAATAAAAAAGGGGAGTGTAGCAGTAAAATTAGAGTGCAAATAGCATTTTTCTTGTTACTCTCTATCTTTTTTGGTCTTGAGATGAAAATTACTGCACAATTGGCCGGTATTTCTTCCTACATCTCATAAGTAAAATGATCAAATATCACATTCACTCTCATTCTGAAAAACTTTTATCCAAAATATATTTAAGAAAAATTATTCTAAAAAACACATTCTATAATGTATTATAAAGTTCCATAAAGTGTATTCAAGAAATCCTTTTCTGAAAAATATTTTTTAAATTTTTTTGTTCATTTCCAGAAAATTTTTTCTGAAATATATTTATAAATTCTAAAAAGGAATGTTCCAGAAATTTTTTTGAAAAAAATAATCTGAAAGTCATTTAAAATAGAGAGTAAAATAGTCTTTTTCAAAATTATGCGGTGCACGAGAAGTTGATAGGAAGAAACACGCACAATTGGTGGAGACTGTTTCTTCCTGTGGAGGTGCAGAAAGAAACAGCCTTAGCGGATTACAGAGGAGGGCGAGGCCCAGGTCTTTATACTGAACAGGCAAAATAATTATAAATGTTGGCCCAAAATTTAAAAGATTCGTAAATAAAATATAATGCTGTAGGATCAATTTAGATTTTTATTAATATTTAATGAATACAAAAATAAATTTTATTATTTTATTTAATTTTTATATAATAAGAAAATAATGTTAGGAATTATATCTTCTACATAAATAACGAGACTATAACATACTAGCGGGAACACAGACACCTGTGTATCCGCATTTTTTATTTTTGTTTCTTTGATAATTTTTTTATTTTTTAAAATCAATTTCTCTTAATAACATTAAAATTAGAAGTTAAAGAGTATATAGTTAAAGAGTAGTGTGTATTTGCATTTTTTATTTCTTTTTCTTTAGTAATTTTTTATTCTTCAAAAACAATTTCTCTTAATAACATTAAAATGAGAAGTTAAAGAGTAGCTTAATAAAATAGTGGAGAACGGTAATTAAAAGTTACATATGGTAAAGAGAATGAATGAATTTTCTAAATTTAAAATGACATTATCATCATCATCATTATGTTGAATTCAAAACCGTCACTCAAGATAGAAAATAATTAAATAGAATTTGAGTTTTATATTTTTTTATAATTTTTAATATTTTATTAATTATGGGTAAAAATATATGTATTTGGTAATAGTTAAAATTTATTTAATACATTGCGTACCAAATCTCCACTCTCCTACTAAAGTGGTCCACAAAATATTACAAATATCTTTAATTTTTTATTTAATAGAGAAGAAGATCTTTAAAACAGAAAAGTAACTAATCCATCTCTCCACTCTTTCCACTCTCCAGTTAAATAATAACAAATAAAATAAATTTTAAAATTAAAAAATTATTTTATTAGTTTTTGAAATTATAAAATGTCCAAATAACCAAAATAAATTAATACAATAAATTATTAAGTAAGGATAAAATGGAAAAAAAATTAAGAGTACTTAAGAGGGGAATAAGAAATGACACAATGACCATAATACAATAATAAAATTAAATATTAATATAAAGATAAAATAGAAAAAAAAAATTAAGAACAGTTAAGAGGGGAATCCCCTTTATATATAGGTATAGATAATTTATGTAAAAAAGTTTATAAGTTATGTGATATTTTTTAAGTGTTCTTATAGCTTTAAATTTGAAGTATTATTTTTGTGAATTGAGTTCACTCTATCCAATTATATTCTTGTAAAGTGGGTTGAATTTTTGGGTTAGGTTGAGTTTTGTTTAGTGTTTCAATCAAAACTAGATTAAGTAATAAATTCATAAATTCAAAATCTAATTCAATCCAATTATATAATAAAATATCATTTACCTAATAATTTTATTTTTAAAATATATTTTTTATTGTTATAGATCACATAAATTAATTGTTCTGTGTTAGAGATTAGGTAGTTCAAGTCAAATGAGATAATAACACTTACTTGTTATTATATATCAAATAGAAAGAGTGTTATCAAGTAGAAAAAGTAATACTCTGATTATAAATTAAATTTTAATTTTTGATTTATTGTTAAGTGTAATGAAGATTAGATAAGTCAAATTAACTCTAATCATGACTCTTAAATCACTACATTATTAAGTTGAGTTATAACTTTTAATATAGTAATAATTATTTGATCTAACATTTATCATATAAGTATTTTTTTTTCATATATTTTGTAAGCATACACTAAATATTAAGAAACATTACAAATGTTTTTGTTGATGTTTTTTTTTTGAAAAGGTAGCAACTTTTCAAAAATTACCCGATTGTGTTACTGGATAAAAAATAATTAAACTTGATCTATATATAATAAAACTATGCAATTGCAGTGAAAAAATATTATGTTAATGATTCTTTTTCTACACTTTAAACTCTTACATCTCACATCTTTGGAATCTGAAGCAAATCAAGTGGTGCTTATATATGCTATATTCTTAATTAACGAGAGATTATTAAGCATATAGCTAAAGATGTTTTAACAAACTTTGAAATTAAACCTATCTTTATACAATATGATAACTTATATAATATAAGTGATATAATATTTATTGACTAGTTCAATGTGTACACTTGATATGGATGGTCTAGAAACTTCATTTGGGAGGAACTTGGACTATTCAAATACTTTTATGGAAACTGTTTCTCCATCATAGTTGGAAGATATTTCCTTCTACATATAAGAATTTATAATATTTTATAAAATATAAGCGAAGTAATTTTTATTTTGATTTTGTAAGATTAAGTTACATTTAAAGTATAATTTTTAATATAGTATTAGAATATTTTAATCCTATATCAGCTATAATTTATTAGATTTATCAGTTATCATATCGTTATTAGACCATTCATAAATATATAGTCTCACGAAATTAACAATTTTAATATGATAGAAAATATTAAAGATGTATAACATTTCATAGTATATATATAAAAGAATGCAAACCTCAACTTATAAGTTAATTTTTATAAGATTAAATTATGTTTAAAATTTATTTTTTAATATATTTTTTAAAATATTTATGACAAACTAAAAAATAAATAAAATTTTAAATGTAAAAAATAATCTTATCAATATTATTTCATTAAACTTTAAGTGGGAAATATCTTAAAAATTATTGTATCAATGTTATAATTTCTTATATGTAGAGGAAATATCTTAAAAATTAAAAAAAGATTTATATAGACTTTTATTGGCCTTCATTCTTAAAAAGATGACATTCACCTTAAGCATATAATTATAAAAGAAAAAGAAACCATGACAGGGCCAGCCATTAATTGAGCTAAATATCAAGTGAGCTACAAAATTGAAAGAAGAAGGAAAAGGACAGCACAACTACGTTTGAGCACTTTGAGGAAAGGTGTCGGTCTCAGTGTTTGGATTGGTGACACTACATAATTTCTAAGCAGTTAAAATCTCAAAAAAGTACTTCAACAGTCACTATCAATTTCGTATTAATTTCTTACTCATTTTGTTATGGTTCCTTATATTTTTGTTAAATTATAATTTACGGATAGTTAAAAATATAAACTATAAAAAATCACACCATTTAATTTTACTAGATATTTTTCTCACATTTTTGTTCTCTTTAGCTCACAACTGACTTTCACACGTCATGCAAAAATAAATCCATTCATTTTTTTTTCACGAAAAGATACATATTTTAATATATTTCCATTCCATCACATTCTCAATAAACTATTTAAAATAAATGTTTTAACTATTCCTAAAAAGATAAATATTTTTTACATTATCAAATGATTAAAAATTACTTTGAATATGATTCTGAAAGCAACTAATAAAAAAAATTAATTACTTTGAGAATTATTTGAATTAACATTATATTTAAAATAAATTCATTTTAAAAAACTCGACCTTATATTTTATTTCTGATATATCTAATTCATTTGAATGTAAAAGCATTTTTGAAGACGTCTTTACCCTGTTATCTTTATCAATCAATAACAATCTTTAATATAATTAAATTATATTTAGGAGACGTTCAAGTACTTTCGTCATGCACGTCAATATAATGTGTAATTGTTAAGATTTTTTAATATATATTACTGAGTTGCTTGCAATTGTATATAGCCATATCTTCTTTGCAATATTATAATTAATAGAAAGTTGGTGGAATTAATTAACATAATAATATAAGTTTTGGTTCATCTCATCATTCAACTAATCCATATGTTAATGCTCGTTTGGTTTGGCGTTGGAGACTAAGAATAGAGAAAAAAAAAAAAAAAAAGGAAAAAATGGTTTTTCTTATTATAAAAAACTACAACATATATCATTCATAATTGGGCCCTCAAAATAAGCAACTTACGTTTCCTTTTAATTATGTCGTGTTCAAAATTTAATATTAAAATATTCTTGTTTGGTTGGTTTACCATTATTGCTAACATAAAAATTGGATAGAACTGACTTTGAAAAGATTCAAAACAATTATATTAAAATGCTTGTTTTCATTAAGAAATGCAGCGAGTAAAATTTTAATAATGAATCAAAAGAGTCTTAAGAAAATTGTTTTCAAAATCATCTACACTTTCTTCGATAAAAAATAACTACATGTTATAAAATCTTACAGTTATAATGTATTAAAGTTCTTTGATAAAAGAAATTATTGCAGCAACTTTTTAAAAATTATATAATTTTTGTAAAATGTTTAAGGTTGTTTCATTCAAACCAGTGAATGTTTAAATTTTTAATTTTAACGGAATTTTACTTTATATTGTTTCTAAATGGACACATTTTCTCTTATTTACATCTTTATGTGTTCCCATGTCAAAGCATAACATCATCCCACTTAAAAAAAATATCAAATTAAAAATATAGTTAAATAATTAAAAAACTTCATATAAATTTATTAATGATTTTAATCAAACATATTCACTATCTACATAAAGTATCCTCTCTATATATAAACATATTAGTCTTGACCCTTACGAAATCAAATCGGTCTCATTTTTGTCTCCTACTTTGCATAAAAGTTTCACAAATCATAGTTTCTTTTAAATATTTTTTTCCATTGGTCTAATAGCGTACGTAGAGATAACTTAAATCTATATACAAATTTAATTTCAATTGTACTCCTTCAAATAAAACTTTTAAACAAACAGACGAAACTTGAAATTTGAATAAAATAAAATAAAGATAAAATGAAGCCATTATAAATGGTAATTCAACACATAGAAAATCTAATTGCAGCAGTGATTTTGGTAAATTTGTTTATATAATATTTATGGAAGAATATAGAAACATATTGATTTGGTATTGTTTGGTTTGGAATGAGTTGGTAGCATGCATGATGACAAAAATAATGGTGGGGGGAGAGAGAAACAAATATTTGCATCACATAAAAATAAAACCCTAACGTAACGTGTTCTCTCAGGTGCGTACATATCCATGTGAACATGTTGATCTTGCGAAGATAGCTGAATGAATTCAAGTAATAAAAAATTGAATGAGAAATACCCAAGGCAAGCTTCATTATGCAGTGCCTATAAATTGGAATCAAACAACAGTTGTGTTGGAGGACGACGCTGAACCAACCAGCAACAAATTTAAGAGAGAAAAGGTAAAAAAGAATAGAAGAAATTTAAGTTATAAATTATAATATATAACCCGCTGTTTTAAAATATGCAAATTCAAAACCAAGGGCGTAGACTCTGACTATGCGTTTCGTTTCGCCATTGCTTTCGTATACTTTTGACCACCACAAACAAAGATGCTTTTCTTCCTCATCTCATCTTTTTTATCCCTCAAAACGGAAACGCTTTTATTCATTTTTAATGTCTCACATGCAATCTTCAATGTAGATACAAATAACTTATATGCTAATAAAAAATTAATTATATAGATGATAGAACCTTCTCAAAATATCTAGTGTATGTTAGAACGAATTTTACAAAATGGAATAAAAAATTATATATATGATTTAAAATGGTTTTTATTATTGATGAAGACGAAGAGTTGGCATTTGGGAAATTGAAAACCAAACAAGAACCACTTCTACAGTAATAGTGTGACTAGGCACGTTGAAACTCTCCCTCCAAATTATATATACTCATTTTCTCTCTCATTCACACAACAACATCACAAAGTCACAATCTTCAACAATTTTCTTACCTCCTTCGCAGTATCTGCGTCTCTGTTTTGCTCTCTCTCTCCCTCTCAATAACCATTCCAAATGCTCCAGGTCGAAACACTGGTTTCAGCGTGCGCCGGCGGATCCAGCGATCGGAAAATCGCGTGCGTGACTCTCGCCGGCGACCACGCCACGGATCCGCCGGAGCCCCACCCGGATTCGCCGCCGGAGTCCTTCTTTCTGTCCAGGGACGAGGAATACGAGTGGTGGGACCGCAACGCCGTCTACGAGCGCAAGGAATCGACCAAGGCCAATTCAAATTCCACCAACCTCAACCTCAACCCTGGCACGAGCTCCAACAACAACTCCCAGCGCTTCTCTCTCAATTTCAAGTCCAAGGCTTCCAACATCATTGGCTTACCTAAGACTCAGAAAGCCTCCTTCGTCGACGTCAAGAACCGCCGCAACAACAAACCTGGCAACATCAGGTTGTTCCCGAAACGCAGCGGTTCCGTCGGGAAGTCGGAGTCCGGGTACGTGGAACCATCCTCGCCGAAAGTCTCTTGCATGGGAAGAGTCAGATCCAAGCGCGATCGAAATCGCAAGCTGGTATGCTCCAGAAAGGATTCCCAGGATACGCGTACAAAAGAGAAACCGAAAAGAAACGGAAAGAAACACGGTTTTTTCGAGAGCTTACGCTCCATTTTGCGGTCCGGTCGAAAGGAAAAGGCGGACCGGAAACCGGATTCTACTGTTCCGTCGAAGAGCGGTGCGGTTAATTTGAAAGCGCGGGACAGCACGTCGAGCGTGAACGATGCGTCGTTCGAGGAGTCAATTGTGTCGCGGAACAGCGTGTCGGGGAGCGAACCGCCCGGTTTGGGTGGCATGATGCGGTTCGCGTCTGGAAGAAGGTCTGAATCGTGGGGAGTAGGTGATTCCGAGGGCCACGTGCCGCGATAGGATTGGTCGGAGTTAACCGTTCGGCGAGGGCAAACACGAAGTGGGGCCCTCTGCCCTCGGGTGTAAGCAATTGATGAAGGAAACATTATAAAATTGTGGCGACTGGCGAGTCTTTTTGTGTGGGACCCTGGGCGTCTGAAGAGCGCCTCCCGGCGTGACGTGGCGCGTGGAAAAATTTTCAGTTGTTACTTCTAGTATTTGGTTTTTGTACTACTGTGGTTGAATGAATTTACCGGGTTGGTGTTTTCGTCACTGTATTTTGTAGCCGCACAGTTTTGTAAATACACAGGAGTCATGAGTGTTTTTGTTTCTTGAAATTGGAATTGGAATTGGGCAGATGATGTATATTTTCTTTCTTGTCTTGGGTTTCAATAATTGTATGAATTGTCGAACGGTGCATGCGTGGCGGGTTCCTCTCCTTTGCGATTGAACAAAATTATTAAGCATGGGTGTTGCTTTACTGTTCTCAATTCTGTGTAGTTGAGGAAGACTACACGCTACACTGCTCAGTTTTCATGAATTATTGAATTAAATGATCGTCCATGGAGGAGGATAAACTTTACAAGGTTAACAAATTTTTACTATGTTATGCTTTTTCAAGAAATTGGGGTGCCGGTTAAATTTTAGAATACATTTGAGAAACCATTTTGTACTTGTGTGGATGACGAGGCATGACTAATGTTGATCCACTCGATACACAATTTGCTGTCGTGCTAGTAGTCTTTGAATTCTTCAAAGCTCTTTTTCTCTCGCGTGCATGTTCTTTCGGTCGTGAGGATATCTACGATTGCACTCTGACGTTCAATTCAGTACTAGTGATTAGTTTTGTTATCTCAGGACATCAAAAAACGTACATTTTCTCATTTCAGAAGTCTTATTTATAGGTTGACCTGGGCCTCTATTTGTGTAGATCAGGTAATCAGTTCACTAAGATATGTCTAGTGGTCCTCAGTTCGTGTGTAGTGACTTCCTAAAATCACGAGACTGTACCCAAAGTGTGTCATTAACCTATTCAACACCAATTATAATCACTTTCTTGTCACATATTTATTATGCCGTATTATTAATTCACATCTTCAAATGTCCGAGAATCAACCAACCAGTAGACGTTTTAAATTTTTTAAGGGGAGAGTTTGAACAGGAAGATGGTAGAAAAATCAATTATCGAATAACAAAACATCCTAGAATCATCTGGAATTACTGAACATGAAATATTGATAAAAGGAAGAGAATAATTCAGAGTTGTCTTAAATGGCTAAAATGTCAAACCCCATCACACATGATTCAATTCCACGCTTTTCCATTTGAACTTCTATTCAATCATGCTTGCTAGCTGTATTTGCTCTAATTTTCTCCATTACACCTTAAAACAAACTTTTAGGTTGGACTCTGAAAGCTTTGACCCGGGCGACTAGAAGCATGAAGAAGACCACTAGGTTCAAACACGTTCCTTTCACACACGCAATCCTTCAATAGGGCAATTTTAGACGCCCTTGTTGAACTACTTAATAAAAATGGGATGAAAATCCAGAAAATGGAGACTAACATCACATTAACAAGAATGAAAGCAAAAGCTTTGGAGACTAGATAATGTTCTCTAATGCGTGTAGAATCGGTTCCAATCAGAGTATGACTTTTTTTTCTTCTACAATAAATTATCTTAAATGTCTACGCCAATTAAACTGGTAGTGGGTGCTGTAATACTTTACTAAGTCCACAAATAATAAATGTCATGTTTAAATATGTTGCAATTAATTTCCACATTTTTTTGGACTTTTACAGAGTCAGAGTTAAAGCTCTCAAAGTTCGAAGAATATTTATGGATAATTCCTCCACTTCAGACTTGTAATTTTGAAATGAGTTTAATGTTTCGCAATTGGATTGATCTTTTCTCTGTTTGTTCAATTAACCTAGTCTTTGAATGGAATGTGAGGAGTGATGTTGTGGTACTAGAGAAACACCAAATTCTTCCTACATTTTCATGTTTTTCTTTTCCATTCCCGTATTTCTGAAAATATCAAAATTATTTTTCTTAAGTTTTTTAATTTGACAATATATAATCAAGAGACTTTTCAGAGATTATGATATCCAGACGTAAATATTTGTAGCTTTTACTTTTTAGATTATATATTATATTTCGAAATATAGTATCTATAATATAATACAAATTTTGCATTCTGAAAGGAAAAATATACAATATAAATTTTATATTTTTAAATATATTTTTTATTATACAATTCAAAATGTGTTATTTTTTATAAATATATTATTAGTTGCATAATCTAAAAAGTATTTTTGGATAAAAAATACATTCTAAATTATATAATATGAAATATATTTAAAAAACATAATATATTTTGAATTCTACAGTATTTTTTTTTAAATCAATCAACTTGAAATACAACAATAAAAAGTCATTTCACCAACCTCTAGACCATATAAATTTTATCTTTGGCAAAAGGGCTGTGAAAGTGCTTTCCAAAATAAAAACGGACTGGGAGTGCGACTTAGAGAGAGAGTGCACCCGAAAAGATGAAGATAATTAAGAGAGGGTGTTGTAGGAGTTTTTTCCTCAACCATATAATTTTTTATATGCATCCAACCTAATTTTTTAAATTCAATATTGTCTTGTTTCTTTTGTTTTGAAAAAAACTGCAGAGGAGTGTTTGTTACTATGATGTACGTTTTTAACTGAGTTAGGGGTGATGAAGTGGGTTGCTGTAACAGTGGAGTGGAGGGGATAAGAAATCAACCAATGTGTTTGTCCTTCATATTTTTTCTTAGCTTAGCTGCAGATGAATCTCAATATGCGGAAGCCTGAGTGGTTGGTTAAGGATGCAGAATCTGGAAGTCATTGTCATGGCCTATGGATATAGAAATCTGGAAGGTGGTTTTTATTTTCTATTTAAATTTCTGAATGGACATATCTAGAAGTGAATTATGAGTTATGAATTTTCATATTTATAAGTGTTTTTTGAGTTTCAAATTTTTATATCCAAAATTATTTGATCAAGCTTAAAGATATTAATACCCGGAAGGGCGTTGATATGTGAGTTTTTTTTTTGCTCAACATTAGCAATGAATACAATGGACTCATACATGAGAATTTCATAAGAAATTGATGTGTGTGATGGATTAGATGATATTGATATGTAGCAGTCAATATCCTTCTCTCTCCATAAGCTTCCTCTCCGTCGTACCTTAGAGAACTCGGTAGTGTGTATGTTGGGCGCGTAAGGGATTAGGAAATGCTTTGGTGTAGTGGGTCATAACTTTTATTTCATTAGTACAAAAGGACATTTTACATAGTTCATTAAGGGTACAAAATACATTTCACATAGTTTAAAGGTACAAAAGACATTTTACACAGTTTAAAGGTACAAAAGATATTTTACATAGTACTATATGGTACAAGAAGAAGCAACCTTTTTTTTCTATTAAGGGTAAAACGACATTTCCATCCCATCAGAGTGTGTAGGATGAAATCATGGGGTGCACGAAAACTTTTCTAAGAGAAACAATCTATTCCATCTGGGATATTGCTTCTTGCATCCTCTTTTATAAACCTTCACCCCCTTCAATATGAAGTTTGCAAAATGTCTGAATTGTCCTGTTGAGTTTTTTTAATTTAACCTTAACCTTTTATCCCTTCCCTCCTCCTTCCCCCAGTTCCTTCTGCAGCACATTTTCTGCTACTCTTCCGCCTCTCATTTTGTCCTTCCCTTCCTTTCTCTTTTCCTTGTCTATTGCTTTTTTTTTTTTAATTATTATCACTAGAGAGCAAAATTCATTGCCATTGAAGGTGCCACTTTTCTCCCCTTTCTAGAATGATTATTCTAAAATTATCTCGAATTTAATTATAATCATAATTTTGTTCATATATATACAAAATAATCATGATTAGGCCTAGAAAATGTGGTTCTCTAAATGATCGCGTGCGTTCAACTACGTCTATTAGACAAAGAGAACATTGAGAGTCCTAGTTACATTAGTGAAGATGAGCAAGTAGAAAAAAACATTCGACCCTAATATAACAATAACAAAACAAAATATATAAACAACATTTATTGCTCACTTTACATTGGTCTGAGTAACAAATGCTTGTAAAAATATAATACAACTTTATTTTTAATTCAACAAATACAACAAATATGTTTCACGACTACACTGTAAATACTAATATGCCAACATTTATTGTAAACTAATCAATACAATTTTGTGAACCTACATTCATTATCCTATGAATTACAAAATACACCATACTTCCTATCAACATCATCTACCCCATTTGATATTTTCATATAAAACTCTCTCTTCATATTATTTATTCCAAAAATCAATTTTAGCTAAAAAAACATTTCCTACTTCTTACGTTCCATAATAGACAATTTAAAATAAAATAAAAAATTATTTTCCAAAAAGACTAATATAGAATAGTAATTATGCTTTCATAAGGTCAATCCAAAATTGTAATTATGTATTCTAGAAAGGTTTTCTGAAATGCAGAGTTACAATTTTAGATTAAAATTTTTCAAAAAAACACAATTACTATCCTTGATTGGTTTTTCTAGAAAACAAAATTTTCTATTTCAGAATACTCTTTCTTGAGTACACCCTCAACATAAACCTCCTAGAATGAATATTCTGGAAGTATTGTGAATTTGACATTTTGGAATCCTTGCACAGTACTTCTAGAATGAATTTTTTGAAACCTACAAATATGCTTTCAGAAACACAATTTTGGAATACAATAAGTACCTCTTACACTATTTCACAGTATATTTCGTAGAATGTTTATTCATCATTTTCGGAAACACTAATCCAAAAGTCAATGTTTATTGGATAAACAGATTCTGCATTATTTAATCCAGAAAAGACTTTTGAATTTCTCTAACTGTATTTGCACCATTAAAACGAATATTTTTTTTAAAAAAAAAACACCTTCGATATGTAAAACCACCTACCCCAACTTAATCAACTTCTTTTGGAGTTGCAGGTAGAAATTTTGGAATACAGGAAACAGACTGTTTCTTCCATTACCTCCATATCTTCTTCTGCCACCTCCATACACAACATGAAAATACATTTTTGTCCTTCTTGTGTCACCCCCATAGAGTAGTTTCTGGATTATATAATTCGGAAACTCATTTGAAAAAAGACTTCCGGATTACATAATCCAGAAGTTAAATAAGACTTCCGAATTATGTAATACGGAGAATAATCATGCATCTGAAAAATGGTTTCCGAATTATGTAATCCGGTAGCTAATTACAAATTTAAAAAATGACTTCCGGATTACGAAATCCAGAATATTATAAAAGGGTGTTTTTGGAAATTTGAAAATTTATGGAGGTGAGAGAAGAAGGTATGGAGGTGCAGGAAGAAACAGTCCAGGAAACAAATGCCTTCAAATCTAAATAAGTTGGGCCTCTCATGGCCTAAAGGCTCGCTTTCTCCAGCCCAACTTACTTGTCTTTAATATGAAATAACCAAACTTTTTCTTTCTACACCCAATTATTTTTAAGCTGCATCCAACATAATTATTTTTCTTCGAAAATACCTCAATTCTGAAAATGAAAATCCATAACTGAAAATATTACATTATGGAAAAATATATCCAGAATTCAAAATTCAAAACCTCATTACAAATAAAAAAATTCGTAATACATAAAATTCGTTCTAAAAAAAAATCCAAAAACATTTTGAAAAAAAAAATATTCGTAATGTATAACCAACCTTATTTAAAGATATTTTCGTCTTTTTATATTAAAATTGGTACACCAACTTTCAATTGGAAAAGATTGAAATAAAACTAAAATATTATAAATTAAATTAATATAACGCGAAAAGAAAGAGTGTGAGTTTTAAAATTATTGATCCTAACTGTTTTTATCAGTTTATTGGTGATTTTGTTATCATTACATGACCAAATAATCCTAGGAATGACAATAAATAATTTTTTCCTTTAGAATACTATTCATATTTATATCCATACAAAGTATTTAATATCTGTTTTCGTATTCATAAGACACTATATTAGAAGTGTGAAAATTATTTATAATTTTTTGACAAAATTTATATTCAATATTTAGTTTTATATAATTTACCAAATACATTGTCATCGGTGTATGAAAATGAAACTCATTGAAATATTATATGATAAAGTGATAATGTTTCTTTTTTCTCAAATACGTACTCAAGTAACTTGTGAGTTCCTCTTGATTTTGAAAAATATTTATATTTATAAGGTGCACATGTAAGAGAAAGATGTGAGATGACATTTGGGACATAATTACACAAGTAACTATTGACAATATAAACATGTGAATTCAAATATTGTTTCACATCTACCTGGTTATTGTAATTCACATTTGCTTTTATTTCACCACCTTTTGTCTTCAACAGGTTCTTTCCTTCTTTATGGTGTCTGAACAAATGATTCCACCCCACTCACAATAAGGGAAAACAGACAAATATCATCTGCTAAACGAATCTCTCTCTTAAATAATAACCTAAAGAAAATCTTTATGAGATTTTAATGACTTGACCGTTGGTTTTAATGTTTTGTACACAATAATAAAGTATTGAATTGTGTAAATCAGGAAAATAATTTTTTTCTTTCCTTTGATTTGAACTGAAATAATGATAGATTCACTGTAAACAAGGTTTTACTTTTTATTTTATGTATTTTTTTACTTCAAATGAATTAAATTTGAAATACTAAATTTAAGTACGAGGAGGTGAGTAATATTTAATTTTGTGTGAAACTTCACATGTCCATTAATAAATAATTGGTATGGAGAAAATGACAACTAATGTTATGCATGTTGGCATTTCGACAATTGATTTAAGTCAAACTTCAACATGGCTTTTAAAGTATAAAGTACCTCCATTGACCTCTAAATTCAAAATACCAACACATTGATTATAAGCTTAATGGTTTTAACTATATAATGCTAAATGTAATAGAGCTTAGAAAAAGTCACACAGAAATACATGAGACCTGTTGTAACACTTTAGAACCCAAAGAGTAGAATCAAACTAAATGCTCAAAGAAAATTATTATGCATTCATGAAAGTGTCAGGATGTAATCTCACTGTAATTTGGTCAACACTTCAATATACTTTTGATAGGGATCTAAATCCTTCATAATGTGCTTACTTGAATTCATAAGAAACATATTTTGGTGTCTTTTTTTTCTTTTTCACTTTATTTTTAATCGTTGAGGTAGAAGTGTAAGAACTAATTGAAGCAATAATAAGAGAAGACAAAAGGTTGTAAAAACTAATTGAACTTAATTGTACAAAATTGTAAAACTATTAAGGTGATCTCATATATTTTGATTTACTCAATAATAATATATATATATATAATAATAAAATTATAATTATTGAAAGGTATAAAATAGAAATAATAATAAACCTGTATCCATTAATACAATAATAACAGTAAAATAGTTTAAAAATAATAAAATCAAAATTAAAAATAATAAAATCATAATTAATAATCAACATAGCATTCATTTTATTTTTAAAAGTTGGGGGCAGAAGCAAGAAAAAAAAATCAGTGATGGACCATTTGTGTTTAAGCATGCCTTGGTATTGGCCTTCAACAACTCCTTTGAAACTGAGACAATTGACTAAAATTATCAGAAGGGGACCATAGAATTTCAATCTATTTGAGTTTTGTTATTCATTCAAAATGTCAGAATTTCTCTCTGTATCTTTGTGTCTAATTCTGATCATGCCCTTCCTTATTCTTGAAGATCCTGTTAAGTAAATCATTTCACTCTGATCCAGATTAGATTCATATGTGGATATTGAACCACTAGCATGCCATGCAAATCGCAATGTCCAATTCTTTCATTACAGTGAAAAAAGAGCTAAAGATAATGTAAGAATTTGGATTGAATGAAAAGAAAAATAAAAATAAAAACAAAGAATGAGCAGAAGTTAATGATTCGTGTAAATTAGAAATTGATTAGAGAAGGAACAACCAGTGTCCCAAAATACAAGACTAGAACAACTAAACAACAAAAAGGGAACTAAAACACTCTTTAGAAACCCCCCTATTCTAAGAACATGACAACATAAATTGACAACTGACCAAGCACACCATGTTTGTTCTGTGTCTTCCTACAAATCCAGATCAGAAAGAAATCATCCCAAAACTAAAACCAACTCACAACCTTAACGACACAAAGGGCATTGAACCAGTCCATTCTCATTGCAGTGACCACACCTCACATTCTTCTTGCATTCCTCATCCAAAACCTTACAACTTCCATTACACTCCACACACATCACAAACCTCATTCCACCACACCCTTCACAATCACCCAACGTCTTGGGAAGAATCCCCTCAAAGAGAACACCCAACTTTCCCTCTTCTTCCAACTTCACAACTTCCTCAGCTCCCCCAACCAACCTTCCCTTCACAAACACAACCGGAACCTTAACTTGCTTCGTCCCCATCAGCTTCCGCAACTCCTCCTTAAACCCTGAATCCATTGACACGTCTCTCTCAATCACATGCACGCAATAGGACTCAACAATGGACCTAACTTTATTACATTCCTCAAACGTCTGTCTGATCCCCCGCAACGTGGTGGTGTAAATGACAACGCAATTTTCCCCTTTGGGTGGACACTTTTCCTCAAAGGTGTTAACAAAAGTTTGTGTGTCCAAAGATTTTCTGACCCTTCGGGTTCTGGGGGTGGCCCACACCATTCTCTTGATCTGTTCTTCCTCTTCGGTGAGTTCTTTTTCGTAGGAGGCCAGAAGCTCTGGATCAAACAGAGGGCTAGGACTCCTCCTCTTTGTGTCACTGCCGAAACTGTTCCTTCGAGCACGAATCGGAGACGCTTTTAAGGGAGAAGAAAAATTAGAAGATTTGAGGATCCCCTTAGGACTAACATTGTAATCCAAGCGTCTTACACCGCCATTGGCTTGCCCTTGAGCCTTGTTCTCCTTCCCTGTGAACTTCTTAAGACTCCTCGGTGACCCAAATTGGTTGAGAAACTTCAAGGGGGTTTTGGTGTCAGTAGCGAGGAACCCACGAAGGAAAGGTGTGGACTTGGGGCTTTTCTTAGGGTGATTTGAAATGGGCACTCCCTCTTCGAGACCCTCCATGAGTTCCCAAGCGTTGATCACTTCGGGTTCTTCGCGATTCCGAGGAGGAGATACTTTGGCGGTTTTGGATTCTTCAACTGGTAGGGGTTGCTCCTTCTCCTTGTCCAACATGAGTGCTCCATAGGTGGAGGAAGTGAGGGAAACGATGTGGTTCATGTAACCGCCGCCATTGGTGATAGTAACTTGTTCTTGCTTGAGTTCTCTCTTGACGAGTTTGGAAGAGACGCAGCCCATAGATGGTGATGAGTGAGTGGGGGTTCTCTCTAACTCTATCTCTCTCTTTTGTTAGTTTTAAGGTATTGGAGAGGACGAAAAGGTGAAGGCAACGGCTCTGGAGGTTCTCTTGTCCCAACCGTTACATTGTCTGCAACGGGCCCAACGGTCAAAAATTCGAATCTGGAGCAATTCTACTTCTATTCTCATTTCCTTCTTCACCTTGTTTACTTTCTATCATTTTCAATAACAATAAAAATACCATTTTCCGAGAGTTTTCAGAAAATGCATTTATGAGAATAAGACAATCCAAGAATAGAAATTCAATATGTTTTTAGAAATTTGTTTTCCAGAGGAATCTATAAGAATTTTTAGTCTCTCTAAAACTGCTCTTTTTAGTTCTACTAATTATTACACTATTCAATAAAAAATTATTTTTATTTCTCAACTAGGCATTTTCCTTTCTTAAACACGCCTCCAAAAAAATTAATTGTCAAATTTTATTAAGTTTAAATGCTTATAAAAACTAGTGTCCAAAATATATTAAATTTATTTTTTAATATATTTAGTGTGGAGGTTGAGCACTAAATTTAAATTGATTTTAATTTAATATGAAATCATAATTAAATCAAATTAATATTTTTGTGATTAGTTTAAATGAAATTTTATTATTTTTTTATAATTAGAAATGTTAGATATTAAAAGGTTATTAAATGTTTTAAAATAAATAATAATAAATATTTTGTAACAAAATTTCGTGAGAAAAAATATATCTTAAATTTTTTTAAAAAATACTTTATATTCATGTTCTCGCCGACTGACTTGAATTGAACTTTGGTGGTAGACTTTTCTTTTTTGTCGTTGCTACTTTGAGATGTTTATAATTCACAGGGATGTCCACCTGTTGACAAGATTCAAACTATCAAGTCAATGAGAACATATAAGTATCAGAATATAGTGTATGAGTATGGGGTAGCATCTCAAAATTGAATTTACCTTTGTTCATGCCTAGCTAATTCAGTTATTCACTCAGTTGTAGTTTTTATTTTAATTATCTTTTTAATATATCTTGTCAATTGTTTGAGCAGACTTCTTGACATGTCATTGAACTTACTATTATTTTAGACTGAACTTAGTATTTTATCTTTATAAATCATATCAGTCAAAATAGCACGCTTAAGTGCTCGGGTCGGACTCCAAACACGTTCGACCAGTACAATTCGTAATTTAACTTCTCATATTTATAAATAAATAGTTAAAAAATTTAATATATTTTTTATAATATTTTAATAAGTTCAAATGTATTGTAAGAATAATACAATTAAATTATAAAGCAAGAGAGACACTAATGTTTGTTTGTTAGTACTTCATTAATTTTAAATATATAATATTTTATTTAAATATAATAAGTAATTTGATTGGATTTCCAAACTAGAAGAGAAGAAAAAAATATTTAAAAATAGTTTTGACCCTTTTTTTATTAATTTTGTTATTAACACCTTTAGTATTTAGTGAATTTTGAAAACATTTTATTTAAAGAGGAAGACCTTTATGGAATTTAAATACTGGAGTTATTCGATATCAGTTGTTTTCAAAGGGAGTTGTATCACAACAGGCATTTGTTTGAATTAGATTTGGATTTATTAAATAAGTTTTTAATTTGAGTTTTCTAAATGAAAAATGATTAATGGGGAAAATTGAACTAAAATAATTAAATAGATCAGTCAACAAAAATAACATCAAAACCAGTTTATATTTCCTATCTTGTAAACTAAAGATCAGTTTGTAAATTCAAAAATAATAATAAGAATTTCAACTTAAATTAGAACAATTTTTTTCCTAAAGACGAATTAATTTCATTTTAAATTCTTTTATTATTTTCTCTTAAAAAAATTCATGAAATGGGAGGGAGAACTAAGGAAGACTAAAAATATTGTACACATGGATAATTGCAAATAAGTTATTCTACAAAATCAAAATAGATACATGTAGATGAAATAAATAAAAGTTTTTCCTAAACTACTGCAAAAAAAAAAGACTTTTTATAATGGTTTTACATAACTTTTTATGACGAGACGAAGCACGAACTGGCCATAACAATACGAGATGAGGCATGAACTAGCGAGAGCAAGGTACGAACAACGAAAAAAAACTAAGAGCAGCCACGGAAAATTGTAGGAGATTAGGGTTAAAAAAGCGAGTTTTCACGCAGAGAAGAGAAATAGGGTTTGAAGTTGGAGAAAAACTTACAAAGTGAGCGTGAAGATATTATGCCAAGTAAAACTAAAATTCAACATATTATCTATGGTAAAACTGAAATTATCAATAATAAAATAAGTTATTATGTCGGGTAAAACTGAAATTATCATGACCATAAGTAACTATGAAGGTCTTGACTTAAGGTGACATAATAAGTTTTACATTTATTACATAAATGTCATCGATCATTTTATATGACAAGTGAATTATACCTGTCATAAAATGTTGTCCTTGTTTTCTATTTTTGCATTAGTGTCATCTACATATTAACCACAGGATAGACCGTTTAAAATTACAAAGGAAAAAGTTATTTTGACACTTTAAAAAATTACAAACATTTTACAACAAATTATAATAATATAATTATTCTAGTCTAAAAGAAAATTGAGATCATTATTATTTCTTTCTGGTCGTTCATTTTTCTTCCTCCATTCCTCAATTCAACAACTTCAATCCATTTAAGATAACTCTCCTTCTCCTTCTTTATCTATTCTCTCTCCTTGGTACACTCTTGGTTGGAATTCGGTATCCGATGTTTGGTGCAATTAATGTGCAATAATAACACATTTTTTTCTTGAAACTTGTGATTATTTACATTATTATTATAGACCATTATTATCGGGTCAGGTTAACATCTGAATTATAATTAAGAACACAAGTAACCTAATATTTATCTACTATTTAGATTCGTTAATCTCTTTCTTAATCTTAATGGATTTGGATATGTCGGTTGAGATGAACCAGATACCAAGCCTCTTGGATTCGTCCGGTTTCAACCGATACAATAATAATATTTTTAATTAAAAAATATATATAATTAAAATAATAATTTATTGAATTGTGAAGTGAATGTATTTTACTAGGATGTTAAAGTATTACCACCCAATTATAAATATACACGTGATTATAAATTTAAATGTTATAGTACAAATTATTATTATTATTATAATACTGATTATCTCAAGTGTTGTTCTATCAGACATGAAAAATCTAATAAAATTATTAGTAAATATTGCATAGTAAAATTATTAGTAAGTATTCTATGATGAAAATTCTATTTTATGATGAAAGTAATAAATATTTGATTCTAAACTTATATTCTTTATTTACATCCTAAATTAACATATTGAAGTATACTCATAAGTAACTTCATTGAAGAACACAAAGTGAAAAAGAATTTGAATACAATAGAAAATAATTTGACATTAGAACAATTATTATTAAAGTTATTAAAATAATAATATTTTTTCTAATCTTTATTTTATTTATTCACTTATTTCTCATCCACTCACTTTATCCTATCAATTTACAAATATTAGTAAAATACATTTAAACATTTTTAACATTTCTCTTATAGGGTTTCACGATTGACAAGGAAGAAATAGCGAATGTTAGGATTGTTTACTTCAAGATGAATTCGAGCGAGTGAGAATATGAATTTAAGAAAGAACGACTTATTCACTTTCTCTCTCATATGAACGGATTTCAAAGAAAAGTCATGTTGACTAGAGGAATTGACTTAAGATCCTTTGTGCATGTTCCATTTAACAACATTGATTTTGTTATGTTTTTTTTTAACTATAATCGATTATTCTCATATTTTGAGTTGATATTATGTGAATCTTTATATGCGTTCCATAATTAATTATGTTTTGAGTTCATAATTGATTACGTAATATTTAATTATTTGTATTTTTTTAAAAATAATTATTTAATGACACTGAAAATAATATATAAAATTTTAATTAACTAAAATCTATAAAAAAATACTTCTTATCTTATTTTTCAATTACTTTTAAAACAAAGATAAATTTGTAAACTTACACTTTAATATTTTAAAAAAATTAAAAATTCTCTCACACCCACCTCACTTACCAACTTCAGAAAAATCTATTATACATACCTTAATTCAAATATCATCACTTTCTTCACAATTTTTTTCTCAAATTAATTTAAATTTACTTTCGCAAATTCTTACTCATCCTTGTGATTCCCTCAACCTAATCCTTACCATGTGAATGCAAAGGCACCAATATTAGTATCACGGGAATCTAACCATATACTTTAAGTTATATTAATTCTGCAAACAGAAAAAAAAAAAAATGAATGAGAAGGATTCAGCGGTGCCGTCTAACCAGTGAGAAGAAAGTGTCACCATCTTCATCTTCAACCAATGTATAAGATATTATTATTTTATTATTATTATTATTATAGCGACACAAATGAAGAGGGAATGTTAGAAAATGTGTGTTGGGTGTGACAAATTGTGGAACTTTTATGTTCTTTTTCTTTTAAATTCTCTCATTTCTCTTTCACTACTTCATCTACAACACGTCAACAATGGAGAAGTAAGTCATGTTTTACTGCCCAAGTGCAAAACCCAACTTTGCATTCCCTTCACAAAAAGTTAAAACAACCTTCTTCAATTGTTCATTCATTATTATGTATTGCATGTCAAACAAAAAAAATCATCTAAGTTTTTTTTCATGTATGTTTTTCAATTAATAATATAAATATGTTTCCTATATTTTTTTAAATAATTATTATGAATTTCAATAAAATTATCTTATATGGTTATCTGTGGTAGTATACAATTTGTTTTTGTCTTTCTAATAACTTTTTATATTAGCAATAACAATATTAATTTTAGAATAAATATTTTTTCACACTATATTAGAAAATAACTAACAATAATAGTCTGATATTTGATACATTGAAAACAAACACATGAAAAGACAAACAATATGATCAATATAGATTGTGACATCAAACATTCTTAAACTATCAAATGATGTACTAGATCATAGTGTCTACTACCTTAATTTAAAATTTTATTGAATCAATCTTCGCACAAAATCTACTTATCACTTTTACGGTTATTATAAAATTAAATAATTCACTCTAATAATATAATAAAATGATAATTTTGTCTAACATGAACACTTTTAATGTGTTCCTATAAAAGTATAGTATATGAATGAAGAGGAAATAGAAAAAGTGTGTCGAATTTGTTATTTATTTTATTTCTGTTATTTACTTAATTTCATGTTTATCAATTTATCTCTTTAGTTTTTTTCCCACACTTCTTATTTTTATTCACTTGCTCCGTTCTTATATATTATTTTCATCTCTCCAAATCGATAATAAGACATCAAAATAAACTTTTAAACTTAAAACTCAAAAGAAAAATATAAATAAATAATAGACCCGTTTTTTGTTACTTTGGTCAGAAGAGTATATTATATATGAATTCTAATTAAAACTCGCAATTTGATCATGAACGGTCAAGAATAAAACAAATAAATCATTAAATTTTGTTAACTAGTTTTCATAAATATTTTAATCATTCATATATTTATATAATTTAAAATAATTTATCTTATTCTTATATCAAAAACAATTTTCTGAATAAATACATTAATTTTAAATATTATAATTTCATAATATATATATATATATATATATATATAATAATTCATAAATAAAAATAACAAGTTTTCAATTAGAAAGATATTAATTTTTTTTTCAAGCACAACTTCTACTGTGGACTAAAAAATCATTACAAATTAAAAAATTGTACGTATTTCACATTTTATTAAATGAGTTTCATTAGTAATTTTGTATTTTTAAATAATTTTAATTAATAATAATTTATTTTATTTTAAAATAAATTTAAAACGAGTTATTAATAATATATTTATTTTTTAATTTAACTTAAATTATATTCTTCATATTTGTATCGAAGGAAAAAGTTTGAGTCAGTTTTATAAAAATTTGAAGAGGACACACTCCATGAAATTAAGAATATTTTAATACAAAAAATCAAGAACGTTAATTGTGTTAATTTATGTTACAACTTTAAATCACAAGTTAATGAATGGAGGGAGTATTGATTTTTTTTTTGCTAATTAATAATGATATTAGTTAAAAAATATATAAATGCACCTTATAAAGGTGATTACTATTTACACAATGTATACAGGGAATATTATATTAACGGTTGCTTTAAAAAAGACTAATTAGAGGCAAAAAGTAGGCCACTTAGATTATATTAATAATAAATAAATTCTTTATACACAAAAAAAGACTCTAGATTTTTTTAGACATGATAAAAATTGCAAAGTCTGCCATGCCCAAAAATATTATAAACTTTAAATTTTATTTGATATATTAGAATTATTTTTTCAATAAAAATTGTAATTTCAGAAAAAAAAAATAGTTTGTTTTCTCTTACATAAAATCTTTGTATGTGTGTGAATAATAAATACATTTTTTTTCTATATATACAGTACAAGTATTTGATCTAATTCTTTATAGGATTTCGTCTATCTGGCAAAAATTAGTACAAATACATATACTTTAGTAACAATCCAGCCACTACATATAACATGATCATAATAATAACTAATATATATATATAAACTAATAAAGAATTTATCTTTATTAATTATTTTATATTTTTAGTCGAAAAGTTTCTCATTAAATTTTTTAAGTTATGCTCAATATGATGTAGGTACTATAATAAATACGATTTAATATATACTTGCGATTTAATATATACTTGTTGTTGATACGTTTATTTATAAGATCATAATAAATATTTAAATTGAGATTAAAATAAATTATCGGGTTATCCTTATAATTTAAGATAAAATTTCATATCATACTTAAATTAATAATTTCTTACTAAGAGATTTTTTAGAATTCATAAAAACTATAACTATCACGACATTTAAACAATAACCAATCGATAAAAATATTCAATCAATAGTCTTCATCGATATCTCGATACTTTAAAGGTACAAAATGATAAAATTTTATTTCAATTAGTTTATTCAATTAAATTTGTTTTTTTCTAATAATTAATTATGTTTTTTCTTAGTAATTTTCTATTAACATGACTGAGTCAAAACAAAATTTAATAGTTTATTCATAGAAGTTAATAATATGCAATTCTTCAAAGACTTGCTTCTAAAGATGAAGTAAAATACTAGTTGTCATCTTTACACTTTGGATTATTAATTTTGACTTTAAAATTTAAATTAATATAATACTATACAACTTTAATTATGTATATAAGATATTGTTTATTAGACTTCAAAGCTTTATGTAATTTTATCTTTAAAGTAAAGTTTCAGAAAGCTAAGAGAGAGAAATTTATATTAAATGGATTATCTTTAACTTCAATTCTCAAACAGTGGGAAACCATTCAACTATCTTATTACTACATATATTTTTAATAAATTTGTCTTATAAATTTTATGATAATAATTTATGAAATATCTTTAAACAGTAACTTATTTAAATTACAACCATATTTTAAATAACATTTTGTGCTACAATATTTTCACAGTAACTCGTACAATTGATAAATGACAATGTTTCTTAAGAATTCTGAAAATCTTATTAAAACTATTTTCCCACAAAATTAGTCTATAATATAACATTTCTAAATAAAAACTTAACATTTTTATTTAATAAGTAAAATAATTATAGATGTATAAAACATTGATGAAATGGTCCAACTCCACACAAGTTGCTTGATTTATTCACTTTTTAAATTCTCACTGCTTGCTACCATCATGATGCACAAATATATCATAACTGGGTTTATAAATATTTTCAGAAAAGAGACAGTACTATCATTATTCTAATAATCATTTTCTATCTAGCCAGCTACTACAATAAATCCACAATCATTCTAAAGAGCTTTAAAATGGGGGCAGTGATAAGATCAAGACAAAATAAATAAAGTGCATGCATCAGGCCAACGTAACTCAGTGCACCATCTTGTAACCTAATTTTCATCATAACTAAAATTATATTTTTTGAAAATATCTACCCAGATATTATTTGTGTTATTAATGTGTAAATTTTAAATTCAATTTAATTTTACATTAAGTGTTAGAAGAAGAGGTCTTTAAATCTAACTCAATCCCATAAAATCGGCTCATAAGATGAAATTTGCACCTACTTATATACTATGAAATCTCTTAATCTTTAGTTGATGTAAGATCTCTAACACATCCTAATGTCGATAGTGACCATTTATGCATGAGATAACATATTATGGGTGGTCTGATAACAACCGATATCGGGTGATCTAATAAGTCCAACAAACATTCAATAGGATAGGTTTGAGATGACTCTGATACCATAATAAAAAGTGAACTTTAAATCTAACTCAATCCCATAAAATCAACTCATGAATTGATATTTACATTCACTTATATACTATGAAATCTAAATATAAGTGGATTCCAACAAAGTGCAACTTAACTTTATAAATATCACTCTTAAAAAACATCTTTATATCTCTACTCGAACTTTCATCATATATATATATATATATATATATATATATATATATATATATATATATATATATATATATCTTTTTATATAAAAAATAGAGATATATATATATATATAAAACTTTAATAGGGTCAACATATATATAACTAAAAACA
>Ga0123342_1000162_pt1 | contig 87599 bp, 48 predicted proteins | sample Turbeawhitnodule_FD_89960 | JGI IMG/M metagenome (GOLD analysis project Ga0123342, IMG submission 89960) | Root nodule microbial communities of legume samples collected from Mexico - Turtle bean Mexico white nodule | ecosystem: Host-associated > Plants > Roots > Nodule | place: Mexico: Nepantla...
TAATGTTAAAAATTAATTTGATACATAATTTTCTAAGAGTGTTAGTTTTAAGGAACAAAAAATTGGATAATTGTGTATGGATCATGTTTGAATTGAATGAATAAATACATAGATAAAGAAAATTAATGTTCTAAGAGTGTTATGAATGAATAAATACATTGATAAAGAAAATGAGGAAATTAATAATCAAACTTGAATTGAATTTTATTATTAAGCTTGTTTGTGCAGACAATTATGACGTGGCAGAAGTCGTGCCAAGTTGGCACGACTTCTGTATGACAGGACAGAAGTCGTGTCAAGTTGGCACGACTTCTGTATGATAGGACAGAAGTCGTGTCAAGTTGACACGACTTTAGTATGACATGGCAGAAGTCGTGGTGCATATGAAGTCGTACCGAATTGACACGACTTGCCTAAATTTGTAATTTTTTTTAAACAGACCCCATTTTGGTAAAAAAAAAAAAAAACCCATCTAGTAAAAAAAACCAACTTCTGTAATAATAAGTTTAGAATGTATAGTTAAAGTGATTTTAATGAATTAATGCTACATCAATAATAAACTTAAATACTATATATGTTGAAGATTTATATTTTAAATGACTTTAAATTAGAAATTATTTTTTAAATTGATATATATATATATATATATATATATTTAGAGAGAGAGAGAGAGAATTTTGTATAAATATAAAATATTTGTATAATAAAATTGTATAATTAATTACATTTAAATACATAAGTATTACATTATAGATATTTTATTAATATTTACATATATTTTCGTAACATGTAATTAACTATATTAAACATAATTATTATGTATTGTTAAATATAATTGAATATATTTTACATAATTGATTATGTGTTAATATTTATAGTTTTTTTACTGTGATAAGATAAATAATTAAAAAAAATTGTATTATTTTCTTTTTTCATTTAAATAATTTTATTTTTCACTATTCTTTTTTTCGTTCTTTCCTTTTAAATTTAATTACTTCTTATTACCGAATATAAAAAAACATAACAATAAACTATTTTATTTGTAATTTTCACATCTAAACTTTTTTAAATCAATCTTATTGAATCATACTATTACAGAATTTGAGTCATATGTTAATGTAATTGTGAAACGTGTTTGGTAGGATTGATTTAACTATTTCATCTTTATTTTTAAAGTAAAAATTCATTCATATTTTCATTTTTTTAATAATTAATAGGTATGAATTTCTTATTACATTTTCATTTTGGAGAACAAATATATTTGTAACTGTGTTTTTCATTATTTTAAATATTAATTAAATAATTTTGTACAAAAATAAAAATCACAACAAAAGATAAATGTTATGAAGTATTTAATATTAAAATAATGCATATATTTTTTCAATATCATCTATAAAGAAAAAAATTATAGTTATATAAATAAATTAAAAATATCAAATAATAACAAAAAGCAATCAAATGTATATCATCTACTAAGTTATAAAACTAAGAACTAATTAAAAGTAAACATAAATTGTTTAAATTACCTAATAAATTAAATTAAAACGAATTACAAAATTAAGAACGAATCAAAAGTAAAATATAAATTGTTTAAATTAACTAATAAATTAAATTAAAATTGAATGAAATGTGAGACGAGTATGAAAAAAATAAAAAAAATAATATATATATATATATTTTTATTTTTTATTTTTTATTTTTATTGAATAGGAGAATTTTTGGTTAAAATGAAGAGAGAGATTGAGACAAGAGTGGTGGGACCCAAATCATATGTGTTTGGGAAGTTAATTATTGAATAGAATCTTGCACTAGATTATCACATTCATAAAAATCAATTTTCATAACAAAACTAATTTCCTATTTTTCTTTTTACCCTCATCTTACCCAAAACACATTCATAGTCATTTTCAAATAAAATATTAATCATGAAAAAAAAATCAATGACTTGCTTAATTTTCACAATATTGTTTTTTAGTACGAGAATGGTAGAAGATAAATATTTATTTAATGTGAATAAAATCATAAATGGACTTGATTATTTATTTGATTCTTTACTTAATATTTTTTACTTTTATACTTAAAACTTATTTATTTTAGTTTTTAGATATATTATTTTTAATCTATTTCAGTTTCTATAAATACAAAACCATAGTCTAAAAGAGATTAAAAACAATATGTATGAAGACCTAAAAATATTAAATTATATATAAGGATTAAAATAGATAACTTTTTAAGTGCAAAAATTAAATATTTTAAACATAAAAAATGTATGTTAATCTACGGAAATAATTTATATCTATAATCTATAATCTATAATATAATACAATGCTGTTACACATAAGAAAAGATAAATTAAAGGAGAAATGAATTAAGATTATCATATATCATTAAAGATAATAATTAATATAGTTTATACTAATAAAGACATAAATCGAATGTTGTAGGTGAAACAAATTATGAAACATTATTGTTTTGGTATAATAAATATAAATATTTTAAACTGAAACAGAGCAATTAATTCATGTGATTTTTCAGAAAGAAAAAAAAAAGTCATAAAATTGAAGCCGTGGATTCTGAGAGTGAGGGAGAGAGAGGGACAGAAGGAATGAAAAAGTTAGTGATGGAAGGGTGAGGTGCACAGGACATAAAATAGGCGTAACGCAGAGAATCTTTACATTGAATGACACACTTTCAATTAAAATTGTCTTCTTTCTCTCTCTTTCTCTCTCCTCTCCTCTCCTTTCTTCTCTGTCTAACCCAAAAATCTTTGGCTCAACCCACCATCCAATTTTCAACCATAATTGGTCACAAAAGCTAAAACCTTTTTGGGTTCTTATCATCTTCGCTCAATTCACCAATAACAGAGAGAGAAAAAAAAAACAGGGTACCCAGAAGGAAACGAATCCAAAAGTTCAAATCTTTCTGAGATATAGATGGCCGACATGGAAGAAATTGGACCTGATGTCTGGTGTGTCTATTATGTTTTTTTATTTCCAGAACTTTGATTTAGTGGCATGTTCTTCTGCAATAAAGTTTCGTATTTTCTCTTTGCCTAGTTTTTTTAGATATTTTTTGCTGTTTATAACTTGTGAATGCTATGAATATGGTTTTTTATAATAGCCTTCGTCTTTGAATTTCTATGGGCTGTTGTCCATCATAACTTTTGAATTTTGGGATTCGTCCTATGGGGATTTCATACTGGTTGTGAAATTTTCAATCTGATACGCTGTGTTAAGTTGTTAACTACTGTACAACGATTTTACTGAAGAATCCGTGTTTTAGAAATGGTTGGGAGATTATTGGGCACTTTAATGTTTAATTGTAATGGAAATATGTCTGGTTTGAGGGAGAAGCAATGAGGATGCGATTTTGATCAGTGATTATTAATTAGTGAATGAATCCTGGTACAAACAATCGAAAAGGTTGCATTTTTTATTGTGCTTTGAATGTTCCAGTGGTCGTTTAGGACATTGAAGTTTAGTTTTATGTGTCTGGTGATTAGTGACCAAGTTAGCCTAAACTTTTGAAGTTCAAATCTGTACCCTTTTAACCAATCCAAGAGATTTTGTTGTATAATGAAGAATCTTCTTACTAATGGTTATGCGTTTAACTGCAGTTCGGATCTAGAAGTTGATGATATTAGATGCCCCAATATAGCAGAGAAAGATGTCAGTGATGAAGAGATTGAAGCAGAGGAATTGGAACGGCGGATGTGGAAGGATCGAATCAAACTCAAAAGGCTAAAGGAAAGGCAGAAGCTGGCGATTCAGCAAGCTGCAGAGAAGCAAAAGCCAAGGCAGTCCAGTGATCAAGCTCGTAGGAAGAAAATGTCCAGAGCACAGGATGGGATTCTGAAGTATATGCTGAAGCTTATGGAAGTCTGCAAAGCTCGTGGATTTGTGTATGGGATCATTCCTGAGAAGGGAAAGCCAGTTAGTGGTTCCTCTGATAACATTAGAGCTTGGTGGAAGGAGAAGGTAAAGTTTGATAAGAATGGCCCTGCAGCTATAGCCAAGTATGAAGCTGAGTGTCTTGCCATGAGTGAGGCCGATAACAGCCGAAATGGCAACTCGCAGAGCATTCTCCAAGACCTGCAAGATGCAACACTTGGATCACTCTTGTCTTCTTTGATGCAACATTGTGATCCTCCCCAGAGGAAGTATCCATTGGAAAAGGGTGTACCCCCACCTTGGTGGCCAACTGGTAATGAAGATTGGTGGTCACAGTTGAATTTACCTCATGGTCAGAGTCCTCCTTATAAGAAGCCGCATGATTTGAAGAAGATGTGGAAAGTGGGGGTGCTTACTGCTGTTATAAAGCACATGTCGCCTAATATTGCAAAGATAAGGAGGCATGTCCGCCAGTCAAAATGTTTGCAGGACAAGATGACAGCAAAGGAAAGTGCAATTTGGTTGGCGGTATTAAGCCGAGAAGAAGCTCTCATTAGGCAGCCTAGTAGTGACAACGGTACATCTGGAATAACTGGAATGCTACCTGGTGTTCCTGCTGAGAATAAGCAAGCTGCTAGTAGTGCAAGCAACTATGATGTTGATGGTACTGATGATGGCATTGGTTCTGTTTCGTCTAAAGCGGATCGGAGAATTCAGAGTATGGATACCGAACCATCAGATAACTTGCACAGGGTTACGAAGTCTGTCCAAGATAAAGATCAACCTAAGCGACCCAGGCCGAAAAAACCTCGTTTGAATTCAAGGGCTGTTGACAAACCACCAGCACAATCTGACAATGAAATTTTACATGTTGAGCCAAGAGGCAAAGGACTCAATATTAACCAGACAGAAGCACAAGCAGTTCGAATCCAGATCCATGGAAATGAACAGTCCAATGAGACAGATTCTGCTGCAAGGCCACTGGAAAAGGAGCTTGAGGTGCCTACGCAACTGCTGGCACCCGAGTTTGATCATTACTCTTATTTGCATACAAACAACTTAATTTCCTCGGAAAGTATTTATACGAGTGGAAGGCCAATACAGTATCCTGAGTTGCAAAACCCTGACATGCATCATGAAACCACTTATAATCTTTATAATCCAGCAGCAGGGCATGAGCCTGGTCATTATAGGCAGCAGCTACATCCTGGGAACAGCAGTGAAGCAAGGCCAGATATTGATGCAGTTCATGCACAAGCTGTGCATATGAAAGGGGATGAAATTACTGGAGGAGATTTGCAATATTTTGGTAAAGATGCATTTCAGAATGAGCTTGATAGACCTATTGATCACTCTTTCTTTGGATCACCGCTTAGTAGCATGTCATTAGATTTTGGAGGACTTAACAGTCCATTCCATTTAGATGATTTCTTGGGTGACGATGAAATGATACAGTACTTTGGAGCATAATTTATTGAAACTGCTAGCTCAGCAGAGACAGTAAGTGCTCTTCTTCTTCTCTTGTATAATGCTGTATCAAAATTGCATATCATGATCCATGACTTCTGTACTGTATTTTATCCATCCTTTTCCAGGAATAACAAAAATTCCAGTACCTGTTGCTTATCTGGGTGAAGGTTCCAGATTGGTATTAGTGTCTATGGAGTTTGAGGTTCAATTTTTTAACTGACAGGCTATAGGCACGCACAGTATTAGAAGAACTGAAGCATGAAGTCCTGCATTGGTTAGCCCATTTCCATAACAATAAACATGTTTTGGGGTTGCATGTAAAATTATCAATTGTTGTATTCACTGAACTGCACATATGAATGTTTAGCTAGTATTTTTAGAATAGGGTTGCCTCCAAATTTAATAAATTATCCTTGTTTCCATGCTCTGTCCTATGCTTGTGCAGGCTACATAAAAGTGCAATCACATGTGCTTGTTTCCAACATCCCCCTTTGCATACCATTAACATGTTTCCCTAGGAGGGAAAGTGATCTTTTCCTATGGGTGAAAAGTTTGACATATCATATATCATATACTGATAAAAATTATGAAAGGATTAGGATCTGATACAGTGAATTTGAGGATCTAAATGGTGGGTTTTCCAACAAATCAACAATTGTGCAGTTGTCCATATTAGGAATATAAAAGAGGGGTATCTCTACATTATTAAAATGAAAAGGTCAGAGACATTGTGATAAGACTCACTTGGGCTTAGTGCTCAACTACACACTATGGAATCAATAATTCGGTGCCGGATAACGTAAGGAGCATTGTCATGATGTTTTAATATCATTTTCACTCTATTTTTCTTGGTTCCTTCCTTCCCCTAAACTACATCCTAAACCCCTTCAAAAATTGTTTTAACATAATATCACTGTTATGGGATCTTCCTCTTCCTCGGACACATCATATAAGATTTTTGTTTCTCTACGATCACATCTCAATTCTAAACTACGTTCCACCTCTTACACTTGTTGACAAAAAGTGTGGGAAAAGGATAAAATTTGAAGTCTGTATCAGTATAAAGCTAAAATTTACCAGTTTTTCTTTAAAGAAACAAGCCTATGCTGTGCTTTCATTTGTAATTATAATCTGTTTTCAACTTTCAGACCATTTATATTATATTTTCTCTTTTTCTTTACGAATATGGTTATCACTATTAAACCCGTATTACCTTTTAACAATTTTCAAAGGTTTCCTTTGATCTTTGCGTTGAATGTGATAAATGGATATTTGATTTTTCATCGTTTCTGCTTTTAATTCGTTTGATGAATTGACTGACACGGAAATTTTTGTTCATTTGACTGGAAGCCATTTTTTTTATATTGACCACATAATGATAATCTGTATGTATGTGCGGTCCAAATAACTAATAAAACATTTATTAATTATATAAATCATTATTATCATACGGTAAAAAAAATTACTTTGACAAATTATAAGTTGTGTAAAATCATAGCATAGATACTACAGACTAAGATAAATATAATCTCTAAAATATAAGATACGGTATACGAATTTATATATTATATAATTATAGATTATATAAATTGATAATAAAGATTTATATATATAGAACTGATTTTAACATATACTTTTTAAATTAGATACTTCACGAATATATATCATACGAATGTCTTACAATATATATCCTACGAACGTCTTACAAATATCAGTGTCTAATACGTGTATCCGATACGAATACACCATTTAACATCATTTAAGAGACGTGTCCGAGCCACGTAGATCATAAACAGTGATGGGTAAAGCTTTTCCGTGGCTGCAGAAACTCAATTGCTTAACGATTATACTAAAAATTTGCAGAAGCTCAATTGCTTAACGATTATACTAAAAATTAACGAAAACTAACTTTTCATTTGTTTATTAGACCATGTGACCACCTTAATTCATCGTTTATTCGAGGCATTTCTTCGCATTGTTAAACACTGCAGTCAAAAAGGGGATGAAAATAATTCTTTACTTTGTGCAGAAACTCTTAAAAAACACATTGAATACCCCAAAGTCCCTACTCAATAAATATAGACAATAACAAAACAAAACTTCTAAGTACACATCATTTTCACCTCCTTTTCCTTTTCCTGATATTGAGAAAAACACAAAAACAGAGGTAACACAAATAGTATTAATTGATATATGCATATATACTCTGCATGTAAAATGGGTAAAACAAAAGAGCATTGTATTTTTTTCCCCATAACGTACAAGTTAAAACTTAATTCTCATTGCACGGAACAATATGCAAAGGAGTTAAACAGGAGCTTACAATGAATAAAATACAACATCAATACATCAGTACATAATGAGTTGTTTACTATGGACAATTTATGCTTTTTTGCATTTTCGAACCCTACAAACTTGCATTGGATTTGGATGTGACAATGTTCCAAGAGCGCAATGCTATTACCAACACTAATACATCAGTATTTCGAATATTGTTTTCCATGATATAAATACAGTGCGTCCTGGCAGTCCTGCGCTAATCTCAAAAGAAATTTATCAGCTACATCTCTTACAGATTGTCCTCAACCTCAACTGAAACAAAACAGGTAATGGTATAGAAACCGTCTTGTTTTCCAATCATGGCTGAAAATATTATTTTTACAGAACATGCTATGAAGGGTGCACGAAAGAAATCATTTAAACCAGCATATAAAATATTTAAACAAGTCTAGGGACCCTCTAATTATACTTTAATTTAAGACAGTTAAGTACCTGCCGCTATCCAATAAACCTGCAGCCCTCTCTTAGGCTGCCGATATTTCTTTCATCTCGTTATAATCAGAATTCAGCCTTCTCTTTCTCAGTCTGCCGATATTTCAGTATTATCAACATCAACATAATTTACAAACCAAACTTCTTTGGTCTCAAGAATGTGGAAGAACCCTTTTGTAATCCTGGCATGGAGATTTGCTGCTGACGCTTAGCTGTCTTTTCCTTCTCCTTCTGTTTCCTTTCTCTCTCAACCTCTGCCTGTACCTTCTTCAAGTTCTCCATCTCCTCCTCCATGGCTGTTTTCTCTTGTTTCTGTTTCTTCTTATGCTCCAGTAATGATGTATCAGAATCCTTAACAGAGAAAAACATGGGTCCCAACTCAGCCAGCCACTGGGGCTCCACTGCCGTGGCACACTGCATGTACTCCTTCGTAGTCAGGATTAACTCGTGATAAACGACATACTCAGGATTGCAGCCCATACCATAGAGAGCACTACTGGGATGAAGATGACACGGCATCCCATTCCGGCAGTTAACATACTCTCCCACACCCTTTAACCTTGCTGCATTGTGAAAATATGCAGAACAAATTGCTTTTCTGACAATGTCTGTATCAGGCCAACATGAGGTTAAGGGGATCTTTAAAGTCTTGAGGATGTCAAGCAACTGGGATCTCACCTCTCTAGCTTTTCTTAAACCTTTGACATGCAAGTAATGATCATTGCACCAATCACCTCTGTAATCATGCTGTTTCCATTGCTGATAAACGTTGTACAGGGTTAAATGATCAGACTCTGGCACAAAAAATCTTTCCCGCGCGGCATCACTCTCCTCTGCCCGATCCTTGGGTCTGAAGAAAACAGATGGCACAGAAAGCATGGAAACAATTGTCAAAACCTCCTCAAGACACCCTAACAGATCACCCGTCAAAAGCATCTTGGCAAGTGGAGGGTCAAGCGGAAATTCAACCATTTTCCACCCAAGCTCAGTTAATCCCCCCACATTGTTAAGCGCACCCAGCACCCACAATTGGTACATCGAATTGAGAATATTATCTTGCGGAGGTGGATCCATGAAATCAAAGTCAAGTAGATTTTCAACTTTCAGAGATTTTAGCAACAAGACCACATTACCAAGGTTAGTCCTCTGAATCTCTGGAACAGGACTGGGCAGCATTTCATTTAAGTAAGCACTCTCAGTATACAACCTATAGCATGTACCAGGGCCAGTTCTACCAGCTCGACCAGCACGCTGGTCAGCAGCAGCACGGCTAACAGGGAAGACCTGGAGAGCATCCATGCCCATCCTAGGGTTATACACCTTCATTTTACCATAGCCTGAGTCTATCACATAGAAGATACCATCAACAGTTAATGATGTCTCAGCAATATTAGTGGCTACAATGCATTTTCGGGCTCCATCTTCAGCTTTCTGAAATATCTTAGCTTGTAAATCGGCAGGAAGCTGAGAGTATATGGGAAGAATCAAGAGTTTTGGAACAACTTTATTTGAAGACGACATCATCTGCTCCATTCTCTCTGCAAGGGCATAACAAGCTGCCTCAATCTCATCCTGGCCAGTCATGAAGATAAGGATGTCACCAGGAGGACTGGTTATATGAATAGTCATAGCCTGCTTCACTGCACCTTCAACATAATCTTCAACTGGAGTTTTACTCCATAATATATTAACAGGAAATGTTCGCCCAGGAATGTTATAAATCGGTACACTGCAAGAATGCCACAATTAGGTTGAATATAACAAAAATCAATAACAAGAAACAATGCAAGATAACAAGTGAAATTTACCTTCCAAAAAAATTTGAAAATTTCTGTGCATTCAGAGTTGCAGATGTAACGATCAGCTTGAAATCACGACGTTGAGCTACAACTTTCTTCAATATTCCAAAAAGAACATCAGTGTTTAATGATCTTTCATGGGCTTCATCCATGACAATAACCCTGAAACAGTTCCAAACAAGATGGTTGATAACATTGTTTTTTATTGCAAACAAACAGTAAGGTGTGAAAGCAGGGGGCAAGATTTGTTAATGTTTCCATACCGGTACTTGTCTAGATCAGAATCTTTTAGTGTTTCACGTAGAAGTACACCATCAGTCATGTACTGTAAAATTTAAAAGCAGAAGTTTAGAGCATATCACACAGTTTATGATTAATGTGTCCACTATCAACATAGTTACAGTATATGGCCACATCATGATACAGAGTGTAGATACCTTATGTCAATTAAAGAAAGTACAATGAAAAGAAGCTACACGATATCATTGTAACATGAAGCACAATAATTATTTCTAACAAATACAAGTTGGGTTCACCTTTATAATGGTACTTGGCCCAGTCACATCTTCAAAACGTATTGCATAGCCAACTTTATCACCCAACTCTGTATCCATCTCTTCACTAACTCTCTTGGCAACACTCATAGCTGCCACACGTCTTGGTTGGGTGCAACCCACTATACCACCTATAGTATAACCATCCTCATGCAGATACTATTCAGAAAAATCAAATGTTAAGATGTCTATCTGGGATTCTGTTCTTTGATGGATAAACATTAATTAACAAATACAAGATATTGGCATAGAAAATAAAAAGACTATAAAACCTGTGTTAATTGTGTTGTCTTTCCTGAACCAGTTTCTCCAACCACCACCACCACCTGATTTTCACGAACCACCTACACATTGTATATCAAGAGAAATATTACAACATTTAAGAAACAACACTGAGAGAAACAAAAACTCCAAATGGAAAAGGGACATGTGAAAAATTACAAAATGCAAAACCGTAAGAGGAGGACAGAAGGAAAAGGGACTTGGTTATGCTATATCAAAATCATATGATGATAAATATTGAGTTAACATGTTCAATCCTAGTCCCCTTCCACATGATATAAAGATGAATAGAACTATAATGACAAAGATATCCATGTCCTAACTTTGAACCTTTAGACTGTGATTGATTGTGATCATTAATTACATAATCCAAAAGATTGAATGTAGGTTCCTAAAATTTTGACCAAAAACGAACCTATCAATAATTGACACATGCATAACCAAGAAAAAAGGTCAACCTGTAATAAATCTTCTCTCACTGAAAAAATAGGCAGATATTGTCTTTGCTCTGCAATGGTTTTTGACTTAGCAAAGTCACTCACGGCTTCTCCCCCCTTCTTCAAATGCTGTGAAAACTTAGCCTCCTCCTTAAAATCAATTTCCCCATCTTCACCCACTTCAGCAGTGTCTGCATCAATCTAACATTTGCAAAATTTTAAATAAGATGAAGTCTTCAAACATGAAAAGAGAAAGCAAAGGACACAATTACTCCAGATTCCCAGAAGAATACCTGCTCTGCTGTTTTCTCAACGCCCAAGATATCACCAAGCTTTGAGCCTGCAAGCTCCCAAAAGCGTTGGCGAGACTTGTTCATACTCTGCTTCTCATGGATTTCTCTAACCAGGGTAGACCCTTTACGAGATATTATAGCCATGTCAGATGTTGGATCTTTTAATGGCATAATTGGTTCAGCCTGCTTAGTGAAAACAACTCTGCCATCAAGGAAAGGAGGCTTTGTATCTGTGGCCAACAGGGAGAGAGTAATTAGTAAAAAAATGGAGTAATACCACACAAAAATAAATTAAAACACCAAAGTTGACCGGATGAATATTTACCATGAACAAGAAGAATAACTCTGTGCTCTTCCTCATCATCGAATTCAGTCTGAATCTCTGTACCTCTAACAGCTCCAGATCTCAGCAGTTGCCTATCCTCCCATTGAGCATTATCAGCTGTCAGCTGGGACAACTTCTTGCTCTGTGCAAGGGACATCTTGGTCCCATCTCTTCTAACCTGCATTATTGACAAAAACACTTATAAGATAACAAAACCCATACAACTTGCCCTAAACAGCATGCACCAACACATTAAACGCTTCTCAAATAAGCAAAATCAAGAATATTTCACCATACAGAACAATAAGAAAATATGTGCATAGTACATACATACAACACATTGCAAACACTGCCCCTAAAACACAGATGACGATTGTTGTGTGAATAGCTATTCTCTGATGCACAAATACGGTGAGAATATTGGATACAGTACATGTATCAAATACATTACAAGTCTGATATAGTGAAACATAAATTTTTAAAATATAGGGTACAATATACTTAAGATGCATATTCAAAACAATCAAAATCCTCTCTCTATATATTAGAATAACTATCTTGAACAAGAGTGTAAACCCAAATGTCATTCACCCAAAATCCCCAAGATAGTAGATTGCAACATAAAACATATCCATCATCTAGCTTACCAAACCACAACCTTGTGAACATAGACACATAACTGATCCAAACTAAATCATGCTACTCAGAAGAATAACTTTCAAAGATTTCAATCTTTAGCTAGATGAGATTAAAGTAAACATAACCAAATTAAAATATCACAATGAACAAAATTTTCCACGCAACCATCTATAAACTACAATATTCAAATGATAAGATGTAGAACTTTATCACATGCAAGCTTTTCCATTTTATCAGATCTTCTTATGGCCAGTAACTGGAGTTTATGTACTTTACATTTTAATTGGTAGCAGGAAGCTAAATGACTAACAATTGTGCCGATACAAGCAAGGAAAAGTTAGTTTAAACATGTCAAGAAATTCTAAAAGTTACCAGTCTCTTGGCCAACTCAGCCTCTTTTTTCTGAAAGGAAGCTTCATCTCCAAGAAAAAGTGATGAGTTATCGCCATCAAACAATGTGCCACCTTCCTCTCTGTCATACCTTCATGATATAATTATAATTATTAAACTATAAAAAATGAAAAAATAGATTTTGCAAATTAAAAACTACAATGCGATGTGAAAAAGAATCATCTACAACTTCAGCTGTATCATCACTACTAAGGTAAAACTTGCATGATGAGTCCCCTTTTGAATCTATATATCATAGAAGAAAAAAATCAAGCAATTTAAGTCATTAATTGTAAAAGACAAGCACAAAAAAGGAACCATCACAATATTCCAATGTATCATTATTATGCACTCTGATCAATGATAGCACAACAATTTTCAAATTCGGTGATTTAAAACAATATCAACTAAAAAATACTCTTCAAACTATATTTAGATACCATGCTCGGTCAGCGTCGTATTCCATCTCCAAACGCATGCTTTCATTAATCTCATACTTGTGGTCTTCACCGAAATCAGACTTATCCGCCACTTCATCCTGGACACATGAAAATCACAATTATATAAGTTGATGACATAGCATGCATATTAAAACTAAAAAGTAATCCATAATAATTAGTGTGAAAGAAGAAAACCCGAAGATATTCAGAACTTTGCTTTATGTGTGTGTATATATATGCTAAAAGATTTATTTTAGTTGCTCAGCATAGTCTATAACGAATTATCAAATTCACAAGGGAACTGTCAGAAATTAGATGCAAAATATACCTGAAACGTATTTGAAGATTCAGATGAAAAATTCAGCTGATGTGATCGTCCACTGTGTCTAGAAACAGAAGAAGATTTGGCTGAATATCCAGAAGCACGTATTGGGATAGGAGATGGAGAAACATGGTCCCAGGGGGAAGATGAATTAACTACATTCAATTCAACAAAATAAAAAATATTACTTCATAGACTGCCGTCATAAAATTGAATTATAAGGATTAAAAACATTAAAATTATCATATTTGAAATAACATACAGGATGAATGAGGTGTGTTGCCCCCCAACCATGGTGAAACTAATCGAGCATCCGGTGAGGCACCTAAAAACATTGGGGATGGTGAAGGTTGATGACGTCTAGAACTAGAGACACTGTCCCTCCGTGGACTTTCACCCCAATCCCACCTGCCATCATCCCAGTCAGACCTGCCTGCAAGTGCAAAATAGATAACGCCTAAGTCATAAACAATAGCTAGGTCTTCCAGTGCACTGAGACTAATTGTAAAAAAGCGTATCTTATATGCCAATTCAATATAATTGGAAGCAAAAGGATTTTAGTATTCTAAGTACAGATAAGTCAACAATATTTCTTGCTTTCAGTGCTTGGATTAATCCCAAAAACCCTAGAGGAAACAGAAAAATAGTATTTGCGTACCAGGTGTTCTCCTGGAATCTTCATATCTGCTTCGCTTTCTACCATTATCACGGTCATACCTACTATGTGAATCCCTTTCTGAATAAGATCCTCCCTTACTCTCGTAGTAGTTACGATGCCACACTCTTCCACTACCAGTTCTTGAATCATCCCTGAAATGCCTCCTCTCATTCCTGTTATCCTCCCTGTCATATCCTCCTGAAGGTGATGGAGGAACCTTCAAAATTGATATAGCAAAATTAGAGATATGCAGCAAAGTGTCAAAATAATGAGAATTTTATTGAATATAAAGAATCTAAAGCAAAAGTGTTTCTCATTCCTTTTCTAAAGCAATTAAAATAAGACCAATAAATATGAAATGAAAAAAAAGGTAAAGAGAAAAAATCTTACATTTGAGACCACTTGCTCAGTTGAACGAATCTTGCTGGTATCACCATAGTGATCTTCGGTCACAGAACTTCCTGTGTGGACAAAAACCCACAGAACCTTATGAGGTTATTATTTGCTTTGCTTGAGTAAAAACTAATAACTAAATCCCAACATACAAAAGAAAACCTACTTAAAAAACAACTTTAAATTATCATTTTCGAGACATTAAACATGTAGAGATAAAGATATTTCCTTTACAACTATTATTTGTACTACATTGCTGGCTCACTTTACATATCCAACAAGCTTTGAATTCACCATTTTGTTAATTTTTTGTCCCTCATAAATAACCCATCAGATGACTTTAAAGAATACACATAAACCTCCTGAATGGAAATCAACTGGTGAAAACAACTATACAAAGAGAAATTAATTATATAAGTACCTGCATGTGTAGTTTCACGGTATCTCCTAGTGTGTCTGTGTGTGCTGACAATCGCACCCTGTTCACTCTCTTCAACAACAGTCGACTCAGACTTATCTTCATCTTCTGCAGATGCAGCAATGGATATGGTTCTTTCTTTTGGCAACTTGAATCCCCCATCATAGTGAGTCCCTCCCCGTTTTGCACTGGCAAGGGCATCAAGTCCTATTAAGTAATTTATTAAGATAAACATCGTACAGCATCAGCATTCAGTACCCAAAAAATGTAAAACATAACACATAAGAAACAGATAAACAATAGAACAAAAACATAGACTCCTAATTCAAAAATGCATATAAAAACAATACCTAAACGAGATTTTCTCTCTTGAGGCACGTAAACCACTCTATCCTTCCCAGATACACAGAGTCCACCACGGGTAGGTTTTTCTGGTTCCAGTGTCGTAGTAGTCTTGTTTATGTCAACCACTTCAGAACAAGCTCTATCTTTCTATTCACCAACAACAACAAGAACCGATTAAACTACATTTCGAAACAGTTTAGCAAGATGACAGCAATAAAACGAATTCGATACTGACCTCCATGATGTAACGTAACAGAATTCTTCGTCACGAACTCTACACAGCAAAGTCTACGAAGAAGATAACCGAGAATACCACTGTATTAAAATGGGGCTGAAATTAAGAACCTCCCAAAACCCTAATCCCTAAGGTTGTGTTTCACATGTCTAAAAGTATCACACAGATGAAAGATGCAAAGATGTGTCTCGATGATCCAGTAAGGGTAGTATTGAATGGAAGGGCAATGCTTCCTTGAGAAATTGTGCCAGGCGTAAAAAAAATGTTATTTTAGATATAGTTAATAGTTATACAATCTCGATTAAAGAAATGAAGGGCTTCAATAAAACAATCAAAACAAACAATGCAAAACAACTAAAGGCATTTCCAAATAGCTATTTAAGTACATAATTATGCACAATTCTCTTCTAGCATAATCTAACTTTATGATATCAAAGAAAAAATAGAAACAGCTATCCACGTTTCCGTCCACTCTAAGTTTTAAATGTATTGTTCATTAATAATTTAGAAAAACGGAATGGCTCTCTTGCAATTCACACACCACATTCATGATTAAGTAGCCAATTGCATTGTAGGTGTTACATGTGACACTGAACATACTCATATTCTAAAAAGTTAGTGCAAACTCAATAAAATTCATCTATCTGTAGTCTAAACCTGCATCTAACCATGGTAAAGTCATACAGGGTTTAAGCAGAACATAAATAATTAATCATTTGCAGAAACTGAAGCCGTTTGTCATTTATTTAACACTGTTCTGTAAGGCTAGGAAGCATAAAAAGTAAAATGAAGCCAAAAAAATTCAGAGATTAAGCGTAATTTAAAGAAGAAGCAGAGGTAACCTTACACCGAGTCGAACCCCTTTCCTTCTGCTTTGCCTTTGATGCGAGAAACCTGCTTCAATACGCGCAGATCCAAGCCCTAACCAGGTGTTTGAGTAACCTGATATTTTTTCTTCTCAATTTGGCTTCGGAAAACAAATTAGGGTTTATCTGTGGAAGATTACAGGATAATCTATACGTTCAGGTTCAGGAAAGATGATAGAAACGCAAAATGGGCAAAAATGTGTTATTAAATAATAAACCTATAAAAAATAAACATATATGATATATGATATATGAAAGATGAAAGATAATAATATATAATAAACAAGATAATAGTAACATTATGTGTGTTAATAATAGTATTCATACATATATTTATAACTGAGTTATGGAAGAAATAATATTTGATTAGTATTATATCTATACATATATTATATTCATATAAATTTTATATTGTAATATTTTATTATAAATTTATGTATATTACATTTTTTAAATATATTATTTAAACTTATATTTAATACTTTAATCTATTATAATTTATTTTTATCCATATTTTTTAAATATTATTATAAATTTTACGTTTATTTATGATTAAAAAAATTCCCATTTTAATAGGAAATCTTCCTTATTAACTAAGTATATGGATGATTAGAGATAATATTTAATTTTTTAAATTAGTTATAGAAACGAAAATGAATATATATACTTTGCCGAGTCCACAAAGCCCTTCAGATCAGCAGCCTACAACTTACTAAATATATGAAAATACTATTTTTTTTTCAATTAGAAAATAAATTAATCTTTAAAATTCCACTTTTTCACCCTCTTTCTTTTTTCTTGATCTATTTTATCTCATCATTTCTTGTATTGGTTGATCACTTATTTGAAAATCTTTCTGTTTTTTCATTTTTTAGAAACATTTTGAATTATTTGGACTATACTTTTTATGAATAAGTATTCTCTGAATTTATAAAATTTAGAATAATTTTAAAAAATATAGTTTTTTTTATTACATAAACTAATCTCGAATTCAAAATATATTACATAATCTAAAATTTAATTTTATATAATTTAAATTTTGGATTATATAATATAGAAAACAGACTTTCAAATTATATAATTCATAATATAAATACTACTTTAATATAGAAAGCGCATTTTTAGAATACAAAAAATTATGAGGTGGGAGAAAAAAAGTATGGAGGTGCAAGAAGAAGCGGCCTCAGAAAAAACACCCTGAGTGCATTTTGGCCCAATTATTCATCACTCATGACTCACCATAGATACCAGCCCATTTCGGAATTTATAAAATTGTGGCGGGCAGGAAGAAAAATATAGGGGTGCAAGAAGAAACTATCTAGATAGATACATACCAGCCCATTTACTTTCTGCCTTCTGGAAAAAAAAGGAAAAAATGAAAACATCCACAATTTTTAATTTCCTAAGTTTGGCATAATTCATTTTAATTTAGAAAATATTTTAGTCACTAAAAAATAGTGTTAATTGTACTTAATTGTAGGTGTAATTTCTATAAACACTTCGATAATAACTTATTTACTTTCATAATATTCTCAAGACACAACTAACATGAACGAACAACTATGATTGTATGATTGAATGAATGTATTTCACGGGAAATTAAATTAATCATTTTTAGTAATTTTGTCAATCTTATTTTTCCACATATAAAATTTAAACTTATAAATTTTGATTAAAAAAAAAAAGTATCATTCACATAAGCTACTTCTGATCAATACTTTAATTATAAAATTTATCAAATTTGTAATTTATCTTTTAAAGTTCTAAAGTTTTTTTCTTTTCAAGAGAAAGGAAAGTTGATAATGGGATTTAAAATATATATCACAACGATATTAATATCTTTCAGATTGAAATTGTGAAAATAACATTATTCTTAATCTAAAAGTTGGATGATAATTATTTTTGCATTTGTTGCAAGCAGTCACAACCAGAACTTCCTACAAACACGTGCAAAACATGTGTAACATTCACCTACAAAATTGCAACCTCGTAATAATTTAACTTCAATAACAGTGGTTGGCATGAAACAGCATAAGATTATTGTGTGAGTGTGCTCTGTTCTAGGTTTTAGGACAGAGCAGAAGATAAGAAGTGATCCATGGCCCTAACAGAAGAGCCCTTAAATCCATCTTCATCTTTAAGGGCATCCCTAATCAGATCCCTAACATAACAAGCTTTCTTCCTCATCGCAACCCCTTTCTCTGTTTCACCCATCACCAAACCAATTTTCTCTGCAATATCCTCACACTTCACTGCACTACTCTTCCCTCTCGCAACCTCCACGCAAACCCCAACCTCTTCCTCCAACAACTTGCAGTTGTAAAACTGCTCCGCCGCCATCGGCCACCCCAGAATCGGCACCCCCTCGCTCAGCGATTCCAGCAACGAGTTCCACCCGCAGTGACTCAGAAACACCGAAACCGCGGAATGCGACAGAATCTCCACCTGCGGCGCCCAATCGCGAACCACCAAACCCTTCCCCGATTCCCGAGCCCTCTCCACAAAACCCTCCGGTAACCATTCATCTTCTCTGAACTCCGAATTTATGTCGAACCCGATCGGCGGTCTCACAACCCAGATGAAACTCCTCCCGCACCGATCCAACGCTTTCCCCAACTCCATCATCTGCGAAGCGGAGATCGTGTTCATCGACCCGAAGCAAACGAACAGAACCGATTTCGAAGGCTTCGCGTCGAGCCATTCGGCGCAGAGCTTCGGGTTGATGCCGCCGCCTTTCCCGCGCGAACCGGACCCGGACAGAAGAATTGGGCCGATGGCCCATACCGGCCGGTTCAGTTTTCTCTTGAAGTAGCCCAGCCCAACCGAGTCGAACTCGTCAACCGTGTTGAACAAAACCCCGTCCGAGTTGCCCCACTCACGGAGATTCTGGTGTTGGAACACCGACCACGCGTCGGAGCCATCGGCTTCTGAGATGTTGGTGGGTAACTGCGTGCGGTGAATGGTACGCGCTTCGGGAAAATCCGGCAAAAGGAGGTGTTCTTGCGTTGGGTCCCCGCGGCGGTGGGGGAGGTGAAGCCAGAGGGAGTAGTAACAGGCGAGGCCGTAGCCGCCGCAGGCGCTGAAGATGACGTGGAAGGCGCCGAGCTCTTTGGCGACGGCGGCGGTCCAGCCGAGGAAGAAGTCGGCGACGACGAGGAGTTTGCGGGTTTTGTTTTGTACGAGGATGTTGCGGAGGAGGTCTGCGAAGGCGGGTTTGAGGGTGGTGGAGGCTTGGATGAGGCGAATGACGAGGTTGTAGGGTATGGTGTCGGTGTTCTCTGTGTTGGGAGGGAGACCGTGTTGGGAGGGAGTGAAAGGGATTTCTAGAAGCTTTATGGAAGAGTTTGGTGGAAGAGAAGATCTTAGCTTGCGAATGTTGAGTGAGGTGTTGACAATGGTGATGTTCAGCTTCTCTGTTGTTTTCTCTAACTGCAGGGCCAATGCAAGGAAGGGGATGATGTGCCCTTGGGCCATGAACGGGAACAGCACCACCTCTTGCTTTTCTTCTGCCATTGCTTTTTCTTCCACCTGCAACTCTTTTTGACCATTCAAGTGGTTGTTACTTGTTTCAACACCATTGCTAATTCAGTCATCTAAAATACTAGAACCTAACCACGGGTAACCAATCAGATAAGAATAGAAAAAACTTTTCCTACCAAAAGAGTAATGTTAACAAAATATTAATGATAAATTAAAACCCATATTATTTAATATTTTAATATTCTTTAATTATAAAATTGTTTTTTATTTTATATATTTATATTTAAATCTATCAGTTATATACCATTTTCGCTATGGTCAAAGGTCATTTTCCATAAGAAAAACAAAAAAACAAACATCTATAAAATACAAAGGATCATTTTCCATGAGAAAAACAAAAACACGTACATCTATGAAATATAATAAAAGAAAATTAGTACAAAATTAATAAAAGAAAATTGCAAAACAAAATATTCGAAAATCTAGTGTTCGAGAACTGACAAACGGGAATGTTTTCGGATTTTGGTTGAAGGAATATGTGTAGAAAAACACGGATACTTTAATTTCACTGCCTCTATGCATCCACAGAAAATATTATTAAATGTTTATCACCGCTTATTTGAAATTTATATTTAAATATCAAATTAATTATAAAATTTATTAATTTTAATTAATATTAATATTATTAAATATTAAACCTAATCAATCATTTAATCTTTAATAACGTTTTTTTTTATTAATTTGTAATCGTGTCATTTAAATTTATAATTATGTCATTCAATTTATCTTATTGATATTTTTATTAAATTTATAATAACATTAATTAATTTATCTTTATTAAATTTATGATAATGTTATTTAATTTATTTATAGTTAGACATTCATTTTTTTTATTAAATTTATCTCTAGTTAACCAGTTTTCTTTACTAATTTATATTTTTGTTATTTTTTTATATACTAACTCATGTCTAATTATTCATTTAAAGTTCTTGCATTGATTAATATTTTATTTTGTATTATTTTAAGCATAATTTTTTAATAATTTGAAGAAATATATAAGTAATAATAAAAAATAAATTAAATATTTTTTAATGAACTTGGGTAAAAAAGAAAAATACTTATATACTCAATTTATTATCTATTTGAATGATGTGTAGTAGGGGTGGTAAAGTGGGGTGGGTCGTGCGGGCCAGCCCGCAGCACGCGGTAAAAAACACGAGGCGGGCTGACGTTTTCAACTCGCTGACCCGTATTAGTCCACTCTGCATAACTCGCGGGTTGCGCGAGTTAGTAGCGGGGCAACGCGGGCTGGCCCGCTAGCCCGAAAAAAAAAAAAAAAATTGATTGACTTGACAACAATGGTCCAGTGGAGGAGTGACAACTTTGAATCAAAGAAAATTAGGTTTTCATTCAAAACACAACGCAGTTACGCTGTTCCAAAAAACACATACAACATATGACGCACTTTTTTTTTTTCAGTGTCGTCGCTCGCTACTATCACTCCGCTGCTGCACACCGCTACTGCCTCCACTCTTCCTCTATGTTCCAAAAAAATAAAAAATAAAAGCGGACCAACCTGCAAGCTCGTGGGTCATGAAAACCAGTCCGCATTTTGTATGCGGGGCGGGCCAACCCAGCCCACATTTTGTGGGTCTAGGGAGGGGCGGGGCACGCCCGCTTTGCCACCCCTAGTATGTTTAAATTAGTAGTTAAGATAAATATGAAATATCTTATGTTTATTGAAAAAGTTTTAAATTTTACTACAATAAGTTGAGACCAGTTTAATTGTTTGTGTTTAGGAAGTTGTACTTTGGTGAACTCCAAGATGAAAGACAAGAACATGGTGAGGTATAAGGAATTATTTATCAAGCAGTGAATATTTAGATAATTTATAATAGCAGTCTAAACTAGGATATTTATAAGCTAAATTTTGGATTATCTGATACCTACTTAACATCAACAAGGTTAAATAGTATATATATATATATATATATATATATATTTTTGATAAATGACTATTATTACGAAGAAAAATAATTATTTACAAATGTTTTTAATAAAAAAAAAACACTTAATTACCTGACCATTTCCCAAGTAACTATTGATGCTCCTAGTGGGTATTCAAAGGTGGAATATGAGTCCATATATTTAATAAAGTGAGATTAACTCTTATGGTGGTAGGTCAAATTATAAACCCATCCCTTGCATTGCATATTAAGTTTATTAAAATAATTATTTAAGAATTATAAAAACTTGACTTTTTTGTGTTTTATTTATAACTAGAAATAAAACCTACTTAATAAAGTTGTTTATAAAAATTTAAAGAAACATTCTCTGTAATATTGACTTGAGGAGAAATTGATTTTAATATTTGTAGGATATATAAAATATACATATAGTCATATATATATATATATATATATATATATAAAACGTTTATTATTGTGAAAAATTTATATGTTTTTATACTGTGAATAATTATAAGGATCTGTTGACATTCATTTATATTTATAAAGTTATGTTATGACTAATGTTTTCTTTAAAAACATATTACTTAAAAAAAATTATTTTTCTAATTAAATAACAAGTATTCATGTAATAATTAGGGTGTTATAATCTACTAATTAGAGGAATTGATCTGATTAAGAAATTTGAAGGGACATATTTGGGAAAGTTGAAATATACTAATAGCTAATAATATTGCATCACATAAGATAAGTAAATACATAGAAACTATGTTTCTTTTTTTATAGCAAATGCAAAAGATTCTTTCTCTTTTATATATTTTTTTCATTCTTTCCTCCAATACATGGCAGTGAATAGAGTGTGCAATGAATCTCTCTCCAAATCATAATAAATAAAATTAATTGTTATTTATAAATAAATTTAATATTGGGCAGGTGAAGTGTACGGATTACAATGTTTAACAAACCATGTATCAAGTGTGTGCCTAATGCAATTAAAAACCACGAAAAAAAATAAATAGTTGAAATATGGATATAATTTAATATATGACTGATAAAATCTTAATTATTTTCACCTTTTAATTACCAGTTGTCATAATACTATTTTAAAAATATACAAGAAATTGTAAAAGTAATTTTTTATTTGTTATAATAATTATTAAAAGTAAGTATCTTAAAATTTCAAATAAAGTTAAAAATAATTTGATATTTTTTTTGTAAGATATTAAAATATTAAAAATTAATTTTAAAATCTAACCAACTTGTTTCTTAACAATCCACTTAACAGGTTATGAAAATGTTTAAAAAGAGTATTAAAGAAAATATTGCAAATAATTTATTAATATACTTTCAAGATTTTAACAACTGGTTTATTTATTATAAAAAGTAATCTACCAACATAGACTAAAGTGAAATGAATATATTAATTAAAAAATAAAAGGAATAATCCATCTCTTGCTTTATGTTCACGCAGTTTTCAAATTAATACAAAAATCACAGTAAATACTATCCATAATTTTATAATAAAAGAATTTGGTTATACTTTTATTTAATTTATATATTATCATCAGTGCAATTTTTTTTTTTTTAAATTTGTTTAAATTTAAACAAACTAGAGAGTATACTATTGAATTTTAGAAATTAGTGATTATTTTGGTGTACATTTTTTTCGTGAGCAATGACGTTTCGGTTGATTAAAGATCAGTTAGGAGCGTTTTTTCAACCCTGCATTTCCAATTAAACGGAAAAAGTAAATATTAATTTAACATAAAATAAAAAAAGATAAATGCGGCGTGGTTCATCCATGGGTAGTGGTGAGTTGAGTGAGTGGGTATGTTATCATCATCACTGCGTTCTGTTTCTGGAAATTACTTCATAAGAATCGTTCCTTCGTTCAGTTAGGTCACACAATCGAAGAGAACCCTAACGCCAAATTCACCTGACATTGTTGAGGCATGGATTCTCAGGTTGCCGTAGCTCTTGCTCTTTCACTTGTTGGTGGTGTCAGCACTTCTATCGGTACAATTCTCTGATCTTTCACTTACCTTCGTCGTTCCTATTGTGTCATACATTGTTAGTTTAGACCTATTGGTGAGCCAGTGAAGTCTCTTGGATTGATCATTGTTGTTTCAATTGCTTATTTACTGTGTTATTGTCGCAAGCATGTTGCACACTGTTTTTCACACTTTCACAATACTAATTACCACTTCAATTGGTTATTTATTTATTTATTTGTGTTAGTTCCTGCTCTTGATGAAAGCTTATCATCAGTTGTTTGCTATCTATTTGTGTTTTGAATTTGAAGTATATTTTCGTTGAGTTTTTGTGTGTAATTGTAACTAGTTGTTGTTTGTTGTGAAACAGGTGCACTTGTTGTGATTGTTAATCAGGCTCCCAATTTGAAGATGCTTGGGCTACTACAGGTGATTTTAGTTGGTCACGAATTTGGTTTTTAATTTATGAGACTGTATTGATTGATTTAGAATCATCATTATACCCCTCTGTTTTTAAATTCCATTTGTTGGTTGGCTTACTCAAGTATTCAAGTATGCTTTCTGAAATGATTCCACTGCGTGAAGGGTTTTGCTGCTGGTTTGATGCTTAGCATATCGTTCTTTGATTTGGCTCACAATGCTTTGAACTCACTGGGCTTCTTGAAAGGCAACCTTTGGGTAGGATATGTGCTTCTGAAATCATCATAAAGTAGCAATAATTCTGTTGTTGTATCGTCTTCTCTGATATTAGTTGTTCTGAGCAAATGTTCTATCTTCTGATTCATGTAGTTTTTTGCTGGGGTAATATTCTTTGGTATTGTGGCCAGTTTTATCCCAGAGCCAACTCTTGCTCCCACTTCTGATGTGAAAGGCAAAAAGGTTTTTAATGAACTTGTTCTTACAAATAACTGCTGCCTCTGTATTATTGCTTTTTCAAAGTGGCATTGGAGCTGCTATTTATAATATCTACATAGATAAATATTTTGATAGATGTGATCACATGCTTGAAATTAGAAAAAGGGGGATGAAGGAGGCAAGGATACTTTGAAAAAGCATCGCCGACAGGTTTTATTCAGTGGAATTGTTACAGCCGTAGGTATGAATGTGATATGAACCCTTTGTCTGGGTACTTTCAGACCTATTATTTTTCATACAACGCAATTCTTTCTGGAACAAAAAATACAAAAATATTAGAGAAATATGAAAATTATTTTTCTTTTGTATTTCTCGGAGTTTGGTATTCAGTAGTTAAAAGTTGCTTGTGAGACTTGATGAACTTCAATTATCACTTTTCTTTTTCTCTTAGTTTTCACTGCTTCACTGAGTTCTACTTGTTAACTTCTTTTGGGCATTTCCCAGGCATAAGTTTGCACAATTTTCCAGAAGGAATGGCAGTGTTCCTAGGATCCATGAAGGTATATGAGCTTATTGATTGCATCTGCATATTGTTCTGTCCCATTATCATTAATTGTTGAAGCATTACTCATGTCACGTCCTCCCTGATATACTTGTTAACGTCGTCTCGTCATGTCAATTTGATGTCTGTGATATGCTTTTTCAACAGGGCCTCCGTGTTGGCATCAACTTAGCATTAGCCATTGCTCTGCACAATATCCCAGAGGTATAAACTTTCATCTTGTGATGAAACCTGTTTACTCTAGATACAGTTAAATTAATAATGAAGTAATTCCTTATAGTCCTTGATGCTTTCTTGTCTTTATATTATATATTATTTTTATTCTTCAATATTTGAAGTTTGACATCTTTTACCACCCCTCATTACATCCTGAAAAAAAAATTTAAAATGCACCTTAGGTCTTATTGTAATTTAACGATGTTTTGTTTTCTAGGGTGTTGCTGTTGCACTTCCTGTTTATTTTGCAACACAAAGGTAATAATGATTTTAAGGGCTCTTGTTGGTTCTAGTATCAGTTGTACTTACATTTCACAAATTATAGTGGTTATAACTTATATTCAAGCGTACAGGGTTTATGTTCAATCTACTCTGGCTGAAACATGCGCCTGAAATATTGAATCATACATATAAAAACAGACAGATAGAGGGAAAGTATTCAGTTGCTCTGAGTAGATGATTCTGCAATTGTTATCTCAATTGTTTGTGCTTATGTATATGATTAACATTTTAGGTTTATTTATTTATGTCCCGTAGTGGTCATAGTGTATGATGGTGACAATAGAGAGGATGACTATTTTGTGAACCAAAGGCTATTTTGTGGCGATAATGCTATAGTTTTATTGTGGAATTTATTTTCTGTTCACTTTTGATGCAAAAGAAAAAGAGACTGACGTAAGGTCAAGAAGCTTGAGGGTGTTTTTGCATTTGAATGCTAGTACCTATATATACAAATCAAGATAAATTCTTACGAAAATTGAGTTACAGGATTTAAGGATGTGTGCATTTGCAAATCTTGGCATACTTGGTGTCCTTCTTTTGTGGTATAACTATTGCTGGAATAATTGGTTAATCTCAAATCTTGATTTTTGTTGCTATGTTAAATGAAATTGTTATGCAAATAACTATGTTAAATTGAATAATAACCTGTTTATCATGGATGTATCCTAGTAAATGGCAGGCGTTCAAATTAGCAACACTTTCTGGCTTCGCCGAACCCCTGGGAGTTATAATTGTAGGTATATCATCTGATATGTTGCTTTGCTCAATAGACTTTAATTTTATTTTTAAAGAACCTGAAAGCAAGAATTAGAGTGATGTGGTATTATAACAATGATGAAGCATGGTATGCTTCAATATTAAGGTATGCATTACCCAGTTAAAGTGTTCGACCTTACCCATTGAATCTCTCTCTGTACTCCTCTAGAGTTGGATTTTATGTTTTAATTATGTACATTCATTATTTTTTTGGCACTTCAGATTTCTTACATATATCTTTGAATTGGGTGGTCAAAGTAATTGTGATGATTTATTTTCTCTCACTGTAGCCTATCTATTCCCTAGCAGCTTAAGTCCTGAGATTCTGGAAGGTTTACTCGGATCAGGTATGCAATGATACAGGATCTAGATGTCACGATGAGATTTTTAGAATTTATGTTATTATCCAGATTTATTCTATGATGATTAATTACAGTTGGTGGAGTTATGGCTTTTTTGACCCTTCATGAAATGTTGCCATTGGCTTTTGATTATGCGGGACAGAAGCAATCTGTTAAGGCTGTCTTTTTGGGGATGGCTTTCATGTCTGCAAGGTCAGAATCTTACTTGATGAAATAGTTTTTCAAGATCTGAGGATACATTTTCTTTTATTATTGCTACGTAGGGAAGATATTTAATGCCTATTCCACTTTCACATCTCTATATATTAAAGTGAGTAAATTACTATGCATATTAATTAGCTACTCGTAGTGTTATTGTGGAGTGCAGACAATGGTAGCTCTTTAGTATCAGATTTGGTACAAACACGTCAAAACATTATTTTTAGAACTTTTGTATCTGTCACCTTCCTGCTGTTGAGTTCTCATGTCGTTAATATTACTGGATGTGCAGCCTATATTTTCTAAGTATCAGTTTACCCGAGGACTTGAGCTTGTAGGTGAGAACAACCTCTCTTCTCTTTCCTGAATGTCACGATTTCAAGTCTCATTGTTATGTGTCTCCTGATTCTATCACTCGTTGCAGCAAAATTCCTTCAGAAGGGTTCCGAGAGTGCCCAAGGACAATAATGCACAGTTCATCTGTTTAGGATAGCAATCAATCAGACATCAGTGTAGAGGGATGCAGTCCACCTATGATTGTGGATTCTCCTATAGACTAATGTACAAAAATATAAGAATAAGAGTATCCCTGTCAATTCTTTAACCGACCCATCTTGTATACTGTATCATCATCGAACGCATCAACGAAGATTGGGCTTTAAATTCCACAATTGGCTGCTACTGTGTTGTGTCAATATATTTCGATCGTGTGTTGTACTACTCAATCACAGAACATAAATATGAATGTTGACGAGCAGCAAATAATATCATTTTGGTACCAAGCATTTAATTTCTTAATTCAAAAGTAGGGTTATTGAACAAAGTTAGCAAAACTATTCTAAAAAAAGTTAACATAGCATCTTAATTGAAACAACTCCATGTTTGTTGACTAGGGAAGTCTTTTAAACAAATATTCCTCACGGGAAGCTTGAACTGAGTAACAATGGTGAAGGACCTCAACAACTCCATAGGTGTGGAACCAAGTAACTGCTAGTTTTTATCAAATCCAAATTGATATTCTTTTCTCCGAAGTGCTTAAAGGACATAAATATAAGATACTAAGTTAAATAAAATTTATTATATAAATTAAATCAACAAAGTTATATTTTGTTTATATAGGTATTTTATTCTTAAATTTGTAAATAAGTTATATAAGTTTGATAAAATTTGTATTATGATTTGAATACTTTTGCTTAAAAATATTTGAATAATAAAATGCTATTTTTTAATATTTTCATTACCACTATAAGTTAAATTCATGTATATATAAAGAGAAACCGTTTACTGTATCTTATTGAAGCTAACACACAATTTCCCTCTTCACAACATAAGCTTCACAACATAAGTGACAGTATATAATGTTGATTAAAAAACGATATATTATATAAGATAAAATAAATTATACCCTTTCATATCTTATTTATCATAATTTTCCTTTCATATCTTATTTATCATAATTTGTTTTACATGCAAAACTAAATTATCTTTATGTACATATTTAAAAGTAAGTTTTATGTTAAATTTTCTTTTTAGATATAATCATGCTTTTTAGTATCAGTGCCCACTAATTTTATTGATAACCAATCTCTCTCGAAAGATCTGATCACTCTACCACAAATCTTTTATTCATAATTATTTTATACATACTTAAATTATATAGCCACAATTATGAAAATTAACTACACTTAATTTTAAAGCAAATAAGTATAAAATCTCTAATAATCACGCAATAAATTTTCAACTGTATAATTTGATTGAAGTGTACTTATTAATTTTTTGCTCATGATAATTAAGTCCAATATCAGAAAAAAGAAATTGCTTCAATTAAGATAAAATTTTAACTCCAATCTTTTTTCTTCCTTTGTAAAAATGGAGTCAGTTTTAAGATATACTTCTCTTTTTTGTTATTGATTTATTCTTAAGAGAAGCCAAATTACCTGTGAACAAAGAAATATTGATTAATTTTAGGAAGAGTAAACCAAATTAAGAACTCATAATAAAGATTCTTTCATCATTTACGATGTTACTATCATATCTCTGTTGAGAGCAGCTTTTTTTTTCAAATCTGTCGTCACCATCTCTGCATCATCACAGTCTTCCTTCTGACAAACCTCCACTTCAACAATGAAAAATGTTTACTTCAACAATCATTATTTTCAACAATATCTTCTGTACATAATTCACAATTACAGAAAACTCAAGTCTGTTTTACAGTAATCTAACTTGAATATGTTGAGAATGTTCTTTGTTTGTTAGACTAACTTTTATAATATGTTTTCTTTTATTTAAGTATGAAGAAAGATGTTAAGCAAAGAAAGGATAGAATATAATAAAAAGAAGTTGATTTACTAATAACATTTTTCACCTTCAAGTTAATAAATGAATAAAAAAAATAAAAAAACTGAAAGTGAATTTAAATTATATATATATATATATTAATTATAAGATAGTTAATTGAATATCTTATATGCATATGGGTACACAAGGTTTTCCATTAGAATATAAATTAACATGTGAATAATTATTATAGTTGTTGTTTATTGATATTATGAGTCACTATTATTTAAGATAAAATGAAAAATACCACCTGGATAGTGAGTTCTCACAAGCCCCCCAAATAAAAATAAAAAAAATAAAAATAAAATAAAATAATATATATATATATATATATATAATTGAAATGGTTATTTTCCTAAGAGTTTTCTTAAAATTCATATAAAGATATTTGAAAATATAAAAGTTGATAAATCAAAGTTATATAATATTTGGATAATATATTAAGATAATAAGAAGTAATTTTTTACTTGTTTAGAAACATTGCATTGTCATTATCTTGATGATATCATACATTAACTAAACATTTAATAACATAAAGTATGTAAATAATTTATTGGATCTCTTGTGTCCTTGTTAATATATATATATATATATATATATATATATATATATATATATATAAATGAAAATGTGTAAAGTATTTTTCAATAATTCATAAAAATGAACTTTTTATCCATAGAATTTATGAAATCATTATGAAATCTTGAGAATTCATTATATCATTTAAAGATTAATATTTTTCAAATGTATTATAAATAAATAAAAGGAAATGGTAGAAACTTGGTAAATAATTTAAAAGAGATTGAAGACTAGAGAAAAGTTTCACTGATCCAGCAGTGAATGCAATTTTTTATTTACCTAAATTAAACATCTTTAAACAAAACCTGTATGAAAGTTCTCTCCAATTTTTTAATAATACTAAAAAAATTATTAAATAAAAACCAATTTTAGATAAAATAATTAATATAAAATAATTAATTAAAAAATAATTAATTATAAAATAATTAATTATAAAATAATTAATCAAGTATTTTGGGTGGGGAAGGTAGAATTATATATACATAATGAACCTCCTCATTATAAAAGCAGCAAGAATGTAAATAGTAATAGGTGCAAAAGCATTTTGAAGGATCATTCATTATTACTGCATAGTTACAAACTTACTTAAAAAGAAGGGAGAATCTGAATATAAAGTTAGTTTAGGGTGCAGATTTGTGCCTGCAAATAACTCTACACCTCAAGATCCTATCCTGAACATAGAACCCTGGCATCACCATGATCTTAACCCGGCTTGGACCTTGTGATCTCTGTCTATCAGTCACCAGATCTTCCATAAAGTGAGGATCAAAGCTTCTATTCTCTTCAACCCTTAAAATTCCCAATGAAGGGTTGAAAGAAAAGGCTAGCAAATGTAGCAACCATATGCACTTTGCTGCCACAAAGAAAGCCTGAAGCAGTTGCTCAGGCCAAGGCCTAGTCCAATTCAGTGTAGTGATGATGCAACTCATTTTCTGGTCGCAGAATTTGCTAAATTCTTCACTGTAATACTTAGTGCCCTTTCTGAGCACCTCATTCCAGCTCAAATTCCTAAGTGCAACAAAGGATGAGAATTGTGCTTGACGATCCTGTCTAGGGTCTAAGAGTTTTGTGCAACCATTCTTTTGGAACACACTGTTCTCAAAGTCTTGGTAGAATGACTGGTTTATGAAGGCTTCAAAATGGTATAGAACTGCCTTTGAGTATTTGGAATTCAAGGAGAGTTTATATGGTTGGAGGAGCAAGTTCAAGTTGTCCATCAAAGAATGATCGGTTTCTTCAATCTGGCATATAAGGGTCTTGCAGAATTGCTTCACTGATAACCTTGATTCTGAGACTATCTGCAAGAAGCCCTCTACCATAACATCCTCACCCACAGGAATCAAATTTTCCCCATTTCCATCAAAGGGTGTTCCTCTATGGGGAGAGTTGTTAAAATTTTCAGAATGTGTGGTTTCTTTGGTGAAAATTGCTTGCCTCAAAGCTTTCTTCAACTCTTCACAATAACTCTCCAAATACTCAAGCTTTTGTTTCAGGTCCCCCAGTGAAGATCTCATCTCAGAAACTTCCATCAAGGCAGCATCTCTGCTGTCATTTGCTTCCATCAGTTCCCTCTTCAGTGACTCAACTGACATTATTCTCATGTCTTTGACAACCTGAGAGACTTCCTCAGATTCTGTTCTAGCTGGGGAACTCACATTCTTATGCTTCTTCTTGAACTTAGGGAACAACCAGGAAATCACCCCTTTATGTTTTGGTTGGGTTTGAAAAGAAGCATGAGAATCTGTGAGGGGGACAACAATGTTGGAGCTCCTACTTATCCTTGTGTTCTCATATTCGGTAGTTATGACAGCAGGATTGCACCTATTGCAGGAAGACACGGGCCTCAAGTCCCCTGAACTCTTTCTCCTCCTGAATTTGAAGTAGTCATTTGCAGGCGATGTTTGGAGAACAGTGATATGATTTGCACAAGAACCACTCATAGATTTGATGTCATCAGAAGGACACATGTGAGAGTCATGGTTGCCAAATCCAAAAGGTAGCCCCTTTCTTGAACTTGATTTCTCCTTGTAATCTGAGGGTGCTCCATCTACCCCATTCTCATCCCAACTCTCTGATATTGTTCTGCTCCTTGTTAGGTTCTGACGTGTCTCCTCTTCATAACTCTGCCAATGATTCTCTAGTTTAGAGACTAATTGTTCAACATTAAAGCAAGCATGCATGATCTATGCCTCCAAATGAAAAAGCAAGATAGAGCAGAACTCCTAAAAAGTTGAGTACTTGAGGCACAATTTTTAATGTTCCATGAAAAGCAAAAGTGCTAAAAGGAAAAGGTCAAACTCAATTCTGGCTTTATGTTTTCTTTTCAACATTTCATGCATAGTCTACACAGTTAAATGCCAAAAATAATGATGTAAATTACATATTCTTACTGGTGTGAAAACAGGATAATCTTGGACACAGAGGTGAGAACCAGTGGAAGGTGATGGGAATCTAACGTTGGTTGTGCCCGGACTACTTCCTTGTGTTAATGCAGCATGAAGGGCCCTTAGTTCCACTGCTTTGGCTATGGCAGTTTGGATTTCTTCCCTTGTTATCTCGGGGTTGTTGCCATTGATGCTTTGGTTGTTATGGTTCTGTAAACTTTTTGCTGTTGCAGTTGCAGCCATGAGGCACAACAGAGGAAAGAACACAGTGGAACATGTAATGTAAATGCCGAGAAGATAATATATGCACTATAATATTGATATGCTCGAAATTTTAATTTGACAACCGAAAAAAAACAAAACGGGTTTTCTGAGTGGTTGCATCCAACGGCTGGATTTGGTTTGATCACTATTATTATATCTGTGATAAGAATGAGATATTGGAGAACCAGAAAATGGAATGAGGTATACAAAGGGTCACGTCTCAAGCACACTGAACTGAGCCTTGTCTCTGTTCTCATAAGGGTGTGAGCACATGTGAAAAGGAGAGACACAGAAGTAATTTTCCTTTTTGGTAGAGATAAGTAACTTTTAACCACATAATCATTTTTTTTAAACTAAGGGTATATATAGTGTGTTTGGTTAATCATCTTTAAATCCATGTTAAGCCAAAAAGTTACTCTTTGTAGTTTTTCATTCTTCTATTGCAGTCAAAAATTTAGAACACATAAGATCAATCTAAACTCACTGATAAATTTCACTATTTGATTTCAGTCATTGAGTTATTACTTTGAAAGTGATTTACTTGGAATTGGTCCACACCAAAGATTATACTTTTTTGACTCTGAGTACATTGCAGCACTGTGAACCCAGTTTACCAAAATGCCCACACCTTAGGAAAATTACCATAAAGCAGAATTAGGTGGTATTGCTTTCTAAGCAAAATGGGAAGTTCCATTTCGTCCACTATATATGCTCCCTCATCATACCTAAGCTGAAGTAATATTCAGCTTTCAATTTTGGGACATTGTCAACCAAATGTTGCTTTAGTACTCATTTACATTTTGTGTGTAATCATGACTTAGGTATGTTGCCTGCTAGAACTGTTCAAAAAGCCATCAAACACTTCCCTTGCCCTGATACTGTGGTGATGAGGAGTAGGTGAATGGAAAACTAAACTAAATGTCTTAACCCCTGAAGAATATTCTTCTTCTTGTATATTAAATGCCTTACATAACACAAGTCCTTGTTATTTATTTATTTATTCCATGAAATCTTGGTGACCCTTCATGAAAATTAAGATGGTAAACCTTTAAGCTGTCCACAAGGTCACTGAGAAATTTTTAAAAATGGAAAACCAATTAGCTAATTCATGTGTTGACATCAAACTTGACTACTTAAAAGTGTTTACCATGCAGAGATAGAGATAGGGGAAGTGATGTTACATTTTGTTATGTATTTTCTTTCACATTTCATCACCAAATAGAGAGTTAAAGTGGGGTGAGGTTAAGATTGTCCAACTACTGCATTAAAAAAGCAAACAATATTGAGCCGTGCAATGGTTCAGTTTTTTGGGCTGAAAGGCGAAGGAAAAAAACCAAAAGGTCCAAAACAATCCAAAAGCTTGCAGACAAGGAATCCTACAAGACAGAATGCCACTGTGGGGACCAAGTGGTTAGCATCTTTTAAAGATTAAAATTACATAATGCCCTAGTGAGACCATATATAAGTACAAATACTCATAGGGTATTTTTGAAATTGGAGAAGGTTTTCTTGCTTGGAGTATGGAATCCTCTTACATAATTGGAATTGGAATTCCATGTAGGACAATGGAATTGTTTAATGAGGATGAGTTTGTTGAGACTGTGACCTCCACTTTTTCTTGCAATGACACTATTTTATGGAAATTATGATCCCTAAGCCTAACCAGCCAGGGAAGTAAGTAAGATTTGTTAAACAAACACATGCAAAAAGTGTCTTTTCTTGCTTATTTGATAGCATTAGTGTAGATTCCTGAATTAAATTCTTGTATTTTCTTTGATCAAGGAATACGACACAAACATTTCACAACCACTAAAGAAAACATAGCAGGTAGTTTAGCTATCCTTTAGAAGACAGATGTATTTGGTTTTGACTAAAAGAAAGCTTCAGTCTTCTCCTAACCACCATATTTATTTTTTGTTCCCACCAAACGAATCATAGGATGCTTTTACACACATTTTTAATTGGATTTGGCTGAGTAAATGCTAACTGGTTTTTGAGGTTTAGCAGACTGAAGTTAGTCCATAGAGCTGCTGAAGCAGCATTTTAAGGGCCATGATCAAATATCCCTTCAAGCAATTTTAGTCACAAATGATTAAACTTGTACTCAATTATTTCTTGCTGCATAATCAGTGCAGTTGATCAATTTTTCTGTTACTATTCAATAATAACACTCTTGCAACTTGCTTTGCCTTTTTAGTGATTAAAGTGAAGAAGGGGACATTCATTTGCAGCCACAATCTAATTCATACTTGCTATATTACGGGCCATTGGAATCATTGATCGATTTACAATGATTCCTTGACTAATTTAGCATGTTTCCTGCATTGTAAGGATTGAATGACATTTTAATGACAAAAAGTTCTACACATACATTGTTTTCTTTTCAAAAATGTTACATTATCTGTTCTTGCTGCTGTCTTTTTTTCATCATGACATACATAATTTGTTTTCATGCTACTAAGAGAGTCTTAATGGAACCTTTGTTTCATTATTTTTTAAATGTTAAGAGAAAAACACTTATGATGTCACAATTTGAGCTGGGCAAGTCTTGATTGATGCAAGAGATCCTATGAAGGACCAACAAAGTATTCTGCAAGCTCATATTCCAAATATTTTACATATATTTTGTGTGTGTTTGAAATATGACAGTTTAGTTTACCATTCTTGGAATAAACAACAAGGAGCTTAAATGAAAATATTTAACATATTATTGTCACTTTTCATTTTTCATTATATTTATTAGTTTTGTTATTATATAACTAATAAATTACCATCAAATTAACGAGTAGGTAATATTGAAATTCATAGGTGTAATAAAATTCATAAAATTAAAAGTCGAATGATCAAAGTCACAAAATTGAAAGTTCAAATATAAATTTTTCGAAAAATATAAAAGTTAAAGTAGTAAAATGTATAATTTAAAGTATAATGCTGTGTTGGAAATTCACCTCACATTATCATTATAATTTTAATAATTCAATAGTTAATTAACACTATTCATTAAGTAAAAACAAAAAATAAAGTTAATAAATTGGATAGTATCTAAATTAGCTTTTATTATTGATTAATGGTCAATATAGTAATTAATTTATTTTTTTTCTAAAATTAGTTTTTATTTAATAATTTTCTTGTAGTGTAGTGTGATGAAAGGGTAAAATATGTAAAGTTTTAAAATATTAATGATAAAATTAGTAAAAATATATAAACACAGTGATAAAATGTATTTTAGCTTACTTTATGATATAGTGAAATGGTTAGAATAAAAAAATAGAGAAAGAAAAAGGATGAATAATAGACCATTGTTATAATTGAGTAAATATAAATGAGGAATGGCGTAAGGTTTACTCATGCACTATTCTTCAATAATTGGGTTGATTAGAAGCATACCAATTTTATTATAAAGAGTGTTAGAATGGGTGGCAACACCCCAAACTTGTACATAAAAAGGAAACCTCTCTGAACTTTCAAACAAAACACCACGGAACTGTGCCTCTCTGTCAAGACCCACCCCTACATTAATACCAACTTCATTACAAAATACTAATGGTTACGTACCACTTCAAACTTCCCATTTCCAAATTATTCTTTCTTCCATCCAAACTTCTCTTTCCTTTCACACATCTAGCTACCTTCAAACAAACAACTCATTCCACTTTGCTTGTCTCTTTATGGGTAAAAACTCAGGAATTAATAGTAAACAAAACCCAACTCTTCTTATATAGGCTACATCCTTGTTGCCCTCTAGTCTTAAGTGTGTCGACTCCTAATATAGTCTTACTGACTATTTAGTACAAACACTTATACAAACATTGATACGACACGGACATATAGATAGGTATAATCGTTAAAATATAGGATACGGAGACACAGATATATAATATTATATAATTATGAATTATATAAATTGATAATAAAGATTCATGTGCACAAGTATGTTTCAAATCTTTTTTAAGTAAAAAGATGTTTTTCATGGTTGGTTTAAAAATATTTATTTTTTATTTTTATAATTATAATAAAAATTTATACAATAAATTTAATTCTTTAGAAAACTAATGTATTTTTCATTTTTAAAATTGTGTTAGAATTGTTAGAAATTTAACAAATATTTTTTTTGAATTTGACATTTCACTGATACATATCCTACGAGTATCATTGTCGGATACATGTGTCTGAAACGGACACGTCATTTAAGAGGAGTGTCAGCCTCATAGCTTACCGGTGTCGACTCCTAATATAGTCTTACAAGTGTCTGCTCCTAACGATACTCAGTCATTGGTTTAGACGAAAAAAATACTTGCAAAAAATCATTTGAAGATCAAGTTAGGTTTTAGTATTTAGTGGTTAAAGATAATAAATGTTATTAAATATGAATTTTAGTTAAAATTGATTAATTTAATTATATATACAAGTTCATCATTCGTGATCAAGACATCTGGCCAAGTTTTTTTCGATCAAAAAGTTAGAATGGTATTTGGTCCAAAACAATGGAGAGATTCTCTGCCTTGTCAAGGGTAGCATTGCATGCTTCTTTCTGTCCACTATAAAATGGCAACGTTAAACATTTATCATTTTTTTCCGTAGTGAACGTATTGTAAACTGAAGTAGCAGTTAATACGAAGTTACATATATATATAGTATACTCTTGTCTTCCTCGTTAAATCATTTGATTTTGTCTTGTTTTGCGAGGTTTCAAAATACCACTGTTTCACCTTAATTCTTGCATTCTTCTCTATATATGCTTATGTTCTGTGCTGTCTTCAAACACCCTGCATTTTACTGTTTGTTTTACTTATAATGCACACACCTACTATGGCTTGAGTACTGTTGTCTTAGGTTTGTGGAGAAGTTGGATGATTGTGGATGAATAAGATCGAATGTAACAGATAAGAAAAAACAAAGTATGTAATGGTAAAGTTGTTGGAACAAATTCACCTTCACATGGGTTAGTTCAAGTAAAGTCTCCCAACTACTAACAAGACGGGACAAGACAAGACGGAAGTTTCAAACTAATTTCGTTTTGAATTTCGGAAGCTATCAAAATTCAAGTAAATCAAGATTAGTTAAATGTCAAATAGATTTAATTTTCATTCCATTATTTTGTTCCCATTGCTCTGAGGAACTCAAATTCAAATATTTTTATCAAAATTGAAAGTATTCAATTTGGTATGAGATAAACAAAAGGGTATTTCTTCTTCTATCTCTATTTTTTTTTTTAAATATTCAAATTACTTTTAAATGTTTTGGATTCTAGAATAGGAGTGTTCCGTAAATTAAAAAGTATTTTTGGAAAGTATAATAAAAAATATTCTGAAATATACTTTTTGAAACATATTTTTTTATTTCCAGAATATTAAATCAGTAATTCATAAAATGTTTTCTGGAAACATTCCAAAAAAAATAATTTGAAAATAATTTTTTTAAAAATAAAATAGTATTTTTTTTAAAATAATGAGGTGCAGGGAGAAACACCCTAAACAAAATAATGTTTGAAGAGTCCATACATTATAGATTGAGCCCATTATATTTTCACTAACAAAACTTCAAATGGATAATGGTTGTACTTGTTCTACAATAATATAAAAGTTTGAATTATTCATAATTTATATATACAGTTTAAAATACATTTTCAAATTATGCCATCTAAAAATACATCTTTAAATCTCATAAACATATTAAATAATATCAAATACATCTTTAAATCTCATAAACATATTAAATAATATCAAATACATTTTTAAATCTTAAAATATATTTTAAATTAGGTACTACTTTCGAGTTCTACAATTTAAATTATATTTTTATATATTTTGGATTTTATAGTTCAAAGAGAATTATTTACATTACAACACTAAGAAATATTTTTAACTGACTAAGAATTTACGGATACCTAAAAAAGTGAGATTGTAAACATAACGAACACCCTAATAAAAAAAAGGCTTCTTCTTCCTGCACCCCTACGTTTTTCTTCCTGCATCTCCACAATTTTGTAAATCCCAAAACTGACCTTCACCTTGTTTCGAAAGCAATTTGTTGATTTCTGGATTGTTGAATCCGGAAGTGTAATTTTTGTTACGGATTGATGGATCCGGAAGATTACCAGATTCATCAATCCGAAATATTTATGGATTTTTCAATCCGGAATATTTATGGATTTTTCAATCCGGAATGAAAAAAATAAATGCGGATTTTTCATTCCGTAAAATTACCGAATTGCATTATCCGGAAGAAGAAAGAGTAGTGTGAATTTTATGTGTATTTTGGGGTTTTTAAAAAATAGTAGGGATATTATTGTCTTTGCATTACATTGTGGGGGTGCAGGAAGAAACTCCCTAAAAAAATACATTAATGGGCCTATCAATAATAGCTAGACTTCAAAAAAAAAAAAGCCGCGGCCCAATGAAATCAAACACAAATCGCTACAAAAATAAAGGTTTTAGTGGCTTTAATACCTGATTGGTCCATTCAGGTCAACAATGGATGGCAATTGTAACCGTAGATTAATTAGAAATGAAAGGCTCAGATCTATCGATATGTTGTGTATAAATTGGAAGTCAATTCTTGTGAACACAGATTTAAAAGAATGCGTCAAAACAAAAATTATGCATCTAACCCCAACCTTTTCAAATTAAAATCACTCTTCACTTAATTATGTTGGTGCAAATTTAGGTATTTTTATTATAAATCCAAAGAATTCATAGATAGGTTAGTTATCAAAATGATAATGATCTTTTTGAAAATTTAATCTTCACAAAATAACAATACACTGATTATGCTAGAAATAAGTCACATCTAATAATAAAAAGTTTGAACACAGTGCACAAGATTGAATAAGGAACCTAAAATCTCAGTTAAACACCAGAGAAGACCTATCTAAGCCCTCTCGCCTCTGATTCTGCGTGCGAGTTGAATGTCTTTGGGCATAATGGTAACTCTCTTGGCGTGAATGGCGCAGAGATTAGTGTCCTCAAAGAGTCCAACGAGGTAAGCCTCAGCTGCTTCCTGAAGAGCAGAGACGGCGCTACTCTGGAACCGGAGATCGGTTTTGAAATCCTGAGCGATTTCTCTCACAAGTCGCTGGAATGGAAGTTTTCGGATCAGAAGTTCGGTGCTCTTCTGGTACTTCCTGATCTCCCTGAGAGCGACCGTCCCTGGCCTGAAGCGGTGAGGCTTCTTCACACCGCCGGTGGCCGGGGCAGATTTCCGAGCAGCTTTAGTTGCCAATTGCTTCCTCGGCGCCTTTCCGCCAGTGGATTTGCGTGCGGTTTGCTTGGTACGTGCCATTGATCTCTTGCAGCAGAAAATATCTTTGGATCGCAGTATTGAATAAAAGGCTTCACGAATTCAACTTTGGTATAGGAAATTGGGGTTAGGTTTGGCTTATATAGGTAGTGAAAGAAGCTAGGGCGCGAATTTTAAAATGTTTTGGATTTGGGAGAATTGAGTGAAGTGTGAAAAACCTAAAACTGGGACCGTTGATGAGCATATGGATCAACGGTTTGCGTGTTTTCTACCTACCCTGCACGCACGGATCGCGATCCGTGGCACTACCACAATTAAGTTATTATATAATATATTTATCCTGTTATTTGTATAAAAAATTACAACTTTAACGTTTAAATTATTTAGATTAAACAATTAAATTATTTTTTCAAAGATTTACTAGACCTACAAACTATTTTAATAATATAATGAGGAAATAACTATATATAGTTAATCTAATTACAATGAATAATATATATATATTTTTTTTTTTATATTTTTTTTTTTTAGACCAAATGCGGTCAACTAAGCAGAAAATTTCTTGTAAATTATTTTTATTAAGAATATTATTCGAATTAAAAGCAATACTGAATGACGTTAAGATAGTCTTATATTACTATTTATTTATTTATTTTTTAAACTATTATGATATTTTGAAATATCAATTTCTATATCATTAGTTATATCTACTTTCCTGTTAAGAAACTATAGAGGTCAATTATAGGATCTGTTAATCACTAATAAAATAATTATAATTTAATAAAATTATGTACAATCATACACAAAAATGAGAATATCTATGATATTTGAAATTGATTGAGAAAAAAATAAATAAGGATTAGATAATATTAGTTATGATTTGAAGAATAGCATAACAACTAATCCTAGGATTCAAAATACATCTTCAAAATACATCTCTCTCACTAAACAAATTCACTCAATTCTAAATTTTTTAATTTGAAGTCACTTAAGCTTTGATTTATAAGATTTTTTTTTTCTTATATTCTTATTTATATATATATATATAAATCTTTTTTTTTTTGTATGTTTAAGTACTAAAAAATTCAATAGATGTTTACAAAAAGTTATTCTTCTTTCTCCTTGCCTTCCTTCACACACCTTTACATATAAGATCTTTTACACAAAGGTCTCACCATGAGAACCTTTTATGAAACAAAATATCAATACCAACAATTACCATATTCAATACGGTATAAGAACATGTTAAGTCATGCTCTGCTTCCATTGTTTGTCTTCTATTTTCTCTTTTGATCTCCTTTTTTTCATTCATCATGGAATCCTTGACTACAGAAATACAAACATGTATGGATTATCTTTTAAACCCTTCTAGTTCCAATTATATGTACCCTATGGAGAATCCAAGAATGGTTATTGTTCCTCCTAAACTAAATGAGACAAAATATCACTCTTTTTTATCAAAGAACAAGTTGAAATTCATTGTTGAAAGCATCATAATTTTTTAACGCAACAATCTTATATTTGAAAATAATATGTAATGTAATCGTTTGTTTGCGCCTTGTCCACTCAAATTGCTTAGAGCACCATCTACATTGACATTGTGAAAACTCTTTGGAAAGATTTGAGAGAAAAAAAATTCAAAGATAATCATTTCAAAATTTCATATTTGCTTCAAGAATCAACTTAAAACATTTAGAATTTCAAATGAATCTCTTTTTACTATATTTTCTTTGGATAAACTCTCATTTCAATAAAATTAAATAAACAAACTATTGTTTCACATTCTTCCTTTGAGACATAATATGCTTATTTATTACAATCGTTAAGTTATTTTTTCAAGATTTTATGTGCAACAAACCTCTTTTCTTATTTTGTACCATGACAATCAGTCTTCATATCATATAGGTTATAATACAAGCTTCCATTATTATACCAAGCACATTTTTCATCTTCTCCTTGTGTGATCAGCGAAGTATTTACTAATCGATTGTCTTTCAATACCATTACATCCAAACTTTGACGGATAAGTATACATCATCCACTTTGAAGAGGGGTATTAAGATATTGTTATATCAATATCTATTTTCTGTTTTTGCTTTATTACTATTTTTATATATTAGTTTATGTTTTTCTTTCTGTTTTTTCGTTTGTTTGTATTCCTATGTATAGGGTGTATGTTTAAGTACGGGAGAATTCAATAACTGTACAAGAAGTTTTCCTTCTTTCTCCTTACCTTCCTTCACACACCTTTACACCAGTTCTCTTGCATGAAGGTCTCAGCATGCGAACCTTTTCTCTTTCTGCCACTATGAAACAAAATATCAATATCAGCTATTACCATATTCAATAAAAGGTGAAAAGGTCATGATAGATTATTAACTTTTCCGTGAACAAGTTGATGAAGAAAACTAAAATCTGGAAGGCCTCTGAAGTCTAAAGCAATGCTATACAACAATAAACTACAACAGCATGACACGAGCAGTCATTTAATATGCTACCAGTATTATATCCACATCATACCCAGTTACTAGACAAAGCAAAATCGTGGAATCTAAAAGATAATTCCCCAGCCGTGTCTCTCTGAAGCCTGGACTGGGAAATTTCACTTGTAATATCACTTGGTTCAGAAGGTGGAGGGGGCAATGGAAGTACATGAGTTTCGTTTGGAATGGGTGGTAGCTGAACTTCAGATACATGTGATGGCAACACGGAAGAAGACAGGGCCCTAAATCTCGTGCTTCCTCCACTTGAAGCCGCCAAAGCCCTGTCCCAAAGGAAGACGTGTAGGAGAATGGGAACTCTGGTGTGTCGGTGCAAGGACAGCTTCTGGCTGAGTGAAACAGTGTCATAACACCGAATAGCTCCTGTTGAAGAAACCATCCATGGAAGGACTTTTTTATTTGACACTCTTGAAACCACCAACATCCTACAAGTATCAGTTGCCAGTTTATACAGATTGCTCAGCCCTGATCGTGTGGCTGGTACATTTTCTTGATTAATGACCGATGAGATGAAAATAAATCCCTGTGGATGCAAAAGAAAAATATTAATTAGCTAAAACTTTAATCAATACGATGTCTTTTTAATGTAACCACACCACAGAGTAGCGGATCCAAGACCCTGTTCAGCGGGTGCAATTACTTAAAAATAATGAATAATAAAATATTATTACCGTATAATCTATAGATCTGATATGTAAGTGTCACACTTGACAGTCAACTCAATATATAAATTCAGAAGAAGATGCAAAAGGTAAAATTTTAATATTATATATATATATATACACACATTCATACATATATTTATAAATACATACATAAAAATATACATATATATGATACGGAAACCCAAAAGAGTGAGGTGGCCAGTTGCACCCCTCATTTTTCTAAAATTAAAATTATATATACCATTGAACCAATTCTTCTATATATAGTTTCTTAGGTATTGTTTGCTCTATCTTTTAATCAAATCTGAGTTTCACCTCAATAATTTAAGAAACAAAAGTTTTCAAATTTGTTCTAAAGGATTATGCAAAATAGTGAGATGAAACTCTAAGTCTAATTAGAAAATGCTACAAACAGCATCTAAATTTTATTTATGTAAAGTATATATGGAAATACATGATCAAGATAGAAACCTCTTCAGTACGACTAATGGCAAAGCCAAGCTTTGAGTCTTCCTCTTTTAGTTTGATTTCAATAGAGAACTCTCCTGCAACCGGAGCATACCATAGACGAACTGCTCGAACAACGCCAATGTCTATTCCATGGTAATCCTCAAACCCGTAAAGGCTTGCATTTGCTATGTTAGCTAAGTCAGATAATGATCCTGCATTCACAGTGGAAGAAGCTGTCTCTCCAGATATCTGTCACACAAATAAAAGAGAAACTCCATATGTCATACTGTACAAAAACACAGCACTCGAGAAACTTAAAAACAAATGAAGGTAAAGTTTCGTTCTTATGATCTTAAAATGTGTCGTACAGTTTCTTATATCAACTGCGATATATATAGTTAAAAGGTAGCAAAAATAATAGCCAACAGTAACATCATATCATGAACCAATCCTTCTAAAAGGTTAAGCTCTCAAGTTCAAAGTTCAAGAAAGCCACAATAAGGAGTGATCATTTACCTTAGTAAGTAGGGACTCAGTTTGGATGTTCATGAAGACAATAGGGACCCCCGAAGCTTGACCTGCATTGAGCCATGCATTTACCCTGGCTAGGGTATCCTCCAGATCATTGTAGCGAGAAGCTACCCGATCTGAAGCTTTGGGAAGGAATAATATGGAAAGAAAGTTGCTAGAATTGGGAACTGATAGCATTTCTTGCATTCTCCTCTCCCATGAATACGAAACATATCCATCCTGTAACTTGGTCTTGTTTAATGCATTTACCATCCTAGTGCTCCTGGAAGCTGCAAATTGCAACAAATATCAGATATGATACTCGAAAGTAAAAGAGTGGAGAAAATTGCAAAGCCATTGGCATCGATGTCCAAATAACTGCTGCGATTAGCCAATACAGACGTAGAGGTTTTAAAAAAGACGCGGAATAACTATCCTATAGTGTAAGGTCATTGCAAGATGTATTGATTTTTCTTAGATTTTTATACACACAGGGCTTTAAGTTGGTATAACCTCACAAATTACAGGACAAGCCATCGGCATAAATTTGGAATAATTGGTTGCAATTCATCCATGTCCCTTATAAAAAAATTAGTTATTTGTATATTTGACAAAAGAAATCGGTTGTTTTATCATATGTTCACATTGGCATTCTTGCAATAGAACGGCCGGCAACAGTTCAAAAATTGCTAGCACTAACTTAATTGTAGCTGAACACTTTGAATGAAGTCTAGAGAGAACCCTCCAACTAGAAAACAAATAATGTAAGGTACATATCTATCCAAGCTAAGTTTGATCAGTATTTGTTGTGACATAGGTATTGAGCTTAGGACAAATAAAGTAATAGTCTGCATCTAGATTCTAAAAGAAGACAGAAGACGAGGTTCAGGGTAAGTAGATAATTTGAGGAAACATCAAGCCTTTGCCTAAGATGATTCTGGCCTAGTTCCAAGTATAATTTAATTTACTCCTTACATTTGAAATCTAATAACTTCTGGAAAAGAATGGTTCCTATAGCTAAAGAGGCTAACCAAACCGCAGAGGTTATATCTAAGTTAAGTAGCATACCAATACGGAGGAAACTGAGCATCATTTTCTTTTACTTCTAATGTAAAGATGTGCAGGCAGGGATTTTCCATTTGCTCTTTTTTTTTCAGATGGTGGATGTGGGATGCATTAGACTTTGTTTTGGCACATAAAAAAAGGTATTTTTAATACAAAGTTTTACCCTTAGTGTTTAATAAAAAAAGTCGGAAAGGTGACTTCAGAAGAAGAAGTCACAGATATGAAATGAATATAAGCAACTTTCATATGTTAAGTTCACGCAAGCACATGGGAATGGAATCACAGAAAGAGATGGAATGGGCTTAATACACGTGCACTCAACGCAATGTCAACTCATTGGCAACCCCACGCATGTTACGTGTAAGCTAATTAAGCACAACGACAAAATTAACTATTACATCATAAGCTACCGTTGTCCTATGTAACCAAAAAAAACCTTAGTACACATGCAGGAATTCTATAAGGTTAATGTGCTATTTTTTATAATATAATTAGAACTTACAGTATTAAATATAATATTAGAAATGTCAAATTCAGATATTGATACTCCAAATTATTTATTCTGATTTATGATATAACAACGTATTATGATCTTCTTCAAACGCACCTTCCTTTATCATTATTTCTAAATAAATTTCCAATAATTCTATTAAAAGAATTTTTCAGTGATTACAATTAAATTTACATCATCATTTAAATTGATTATTGAAAATCTAAAATATAAATATTTTTTTATAAATTTTAATTTCATTTGAAATATTTTTACCGTTAATTTGTAACTTTTGACTAAGACAATAATTATCTAAGGAGTTACAATTAATCTGTTTTATTTATATTTTTTATTTTCTAAGTTATCATCCTTTCAACTCTTAATTATTACTATTAAACAAAAGTAAAACAAATAAATACTATTTAACTAAATAAACAATATAAATAACAACCTATTATAATAATATAATAATATATTAAATTAAAAAATTAAAAAATTAATTTATTGGAAGCTTATCTCAAACAAAATTGATACTTTCCAATTATTAATGTTTATTAATTATTAAAACACACGGAAGCTCAAAAGTCAAAAAGCAGACCAGAAAAACAAGAAAGAAAGATGGCGAAACGCACCTTGAAGCTCGAAGCATTCTGCTTCGGTCCGATCCAAGAACCCGACCACGTAATTCGGGTCATCAATCGAGCGAAGAACCAAACCCTTCTTCGCCGCGAATTCGTTCGGCACGATGCACGCCTGCAACTCCACCAACTCCTCCGATCCTCGCCGCACCCGAACCACAATCGACGTCTCCTTCTTCTTGAACGCCTCCTGAAGGATCTTCTGCACTCCGCTCCTCCCGCCCTTGAACGGCGATTGGTACCGGATCTGCGATTTCGCCGTCGAACCGATTCGGAGCTCCTCCACGATGTCACCGCTTTGGAGCATGTCGCCGGTCCACTCGTCGGCTTTGGAGCTTCCTCTCAGACACTCGATGGAAAGCACTTTCGGATCTCGCGTCGGCGAATCGGAGCTGCTCTGCGATGTTCTATCCATGATCATGTTAACCCTACGCAACCCTGTGTGGCTGTTTGGGTTGCCGTTTCAATTACACCGCCTTCGCACTTTCCAATACACAATGGAAAAAAAAGGTTACGGTGAGTGAATCGGCAATCCAAACGCGCCTTAACAAAAACTAACTAACCTCCGGTGAAGGAAAGTTTGGGAGGAGGGAAATTTTGAGGGATGTGTGTGGTAAATGGTTGTTGAACTTAAAACTGTGGTTGTTATGTGAATTAAAAATGAATTAGGATATGGGAAGTCAAAGAGGCTTGATGGTGGTTAATAATGTGAACAATTTATGGTTTGTGGAAAAGTATTATGATCCATGCTGCCATGGAGTTGTGGACTTTGACCATTTTCGTTCCCATGCTTCTTCCTCGAATCGAAACTTCTCCAAACATTGCAATATTTTAACTAATCAAAACTTAATTTTCTTAATTTTTTTTAACCATTCCAGTACGGTAAACATAATCTCACCTCACTTAAGATCTCATCGAGGTAAAGTTGTTCTTAAACGGTTGGGTTATTACTCTCTCGATCCGTTGTTTCCACGCTCAGCTTTCTTCTCTTTAAGTTCCTCCTTCTCGGTCCAGTAGCACAGGCTCGGATGATACCTGTAGAAGACGATCAAGTCAACAAAGGTGTTGACACTCGGTTGTCAGAGTACCATAGATAGTGACATACCTGATTCTTAGAATCTGTGCTATTTATATTACCTTAATGGACTTTCGTTGATAGGCCGAATTAGGGGATTGACTCGTGTTTAGGGTTGTGCTAACTAACCTTTAATTAAGGATTATCCATGCTGACTTGGTCAACCCACGATTCGTCGTCATGGGTCGGTCGGCCACATGTTATCACATGACCTTTTTTATTGTGGGTGAGCGTTCAAGTGGTTCAGGATTCTGACCGACTTACGGTGTTCGATAATACCAATACATAAAACTCAAAAAGTACAAAAATAAAAAATAAAAAATAAAAATACGAATGCAATAATTGATCTTAACAATTTCATCCAAATGAAATCAAATTTAAACATTACCAACTTAAACTTATTTCCTAACCAATTTAATAGTTAGTCTTTTTTTCAGATATAACCTAGAATTTCTGTTTCCAGAATTTCAAATTCATATAGTTTTTGTTTAAGAAAGGACGTAACTTTTTTCTTTTATTAAAACGGACCAAGTTGAAGTAAAAAAAATTATTAGAATATCCAAATTTTGAATTGTTATATCATAAAAAAAAATACCATTTTTGAAGTATTCATTGAACTAAAGAAATCAAAATTACTAATTGAACCTAAAAAAGTACACAACACAACAAAACAGGGTGTGAATAACCTATAGTTTACTAATGCTATAATATCTGATGCTCCCCATGTAAACTAGGTTGAAGTAATTTTATAATCAACAAAACTTAAATTTGATCAAAAAATTATTGGATTGAGGTGAATTTTAGATTTTGATTTCGAATGAGTTGGATTGAACATTGTTGGCAACTAGGCGTTTTCTTCGTGTAATTCTTTTAATTTAAAACTACTTTCGACAAAAAGTGCCGATTTGGTTTCTTTTATTTCTAAATTGTAAAATGGTAAAGACTTTTACAAAACTATACTTTGAATTGGAGACTTCAAAAGTTATTCTCAAAATTTTCAAATATTTGAAATCTACTATTCAAAGTATAAAATTATATTTCAAGTTATAGAGTTTAGAAGGCATTTTCTGGATTTTCATATACATTTTAAACTCTACAATTTGAAAAAAAAATTGTATTCTTAATTGTAGAGTTTGAAAGGTATTTTCTGAATTTTCAAGTACCTTTTGAATTTTACAATTTGAAATAAAAAATTATATTTATTGTATAAAGGGATTAAGAGATTCTTCTACCCACTGAACAATTAACTCCTTCATTTTGGTTAGACTTCACTTCCTTCCTTCGCTTCTTGCTCACTACCTTCGGCTTTTGGCCGGGAGGTCATGTGGAAAAAATGTTCCAACTCTCAAGTAAGTATTCAGTATTTTGTTTATGCAATAAATGCATAATAATAATGTACCATTGTTTCGGTTATTGTGTCTATTTATACGAATAGTGATTACGATCTATTACCTAATCTTCTATACGACTTAATCTTGTTAATCATCCTTTAATTTTAATAAATTTAAGCATGTCGGTCGATACCGAATACTGAGACATTCCATAACTACCCTCTGACTGGTACATATTCTAAATTGTAAAGTTCAAAAATATTTTTTGGATTCTCAAGTACTTTCCAAACTCTATAATTCAAACTTTAAGATTGTATTATAAATTATAAAGTTAAAAAAGTTGAGAATTCAAAAAAATGTCTTTCCAACTTTAGAATTTGAAATTAAATTAGACTTTTCATGGAAAATAAAGAGGTAATGCGAAGGTGTTGGAAGAATAGGACTAACAAGTAATTATAAGGTCAAATATAGGACCAACCGTGTAAATATGAAGTAATGTTTATGGAATCGCTTTTGAAATTGAATTCCTCACACGCTACTTTACACAATCTGTTTGACTATAATATTCTTCTTCTTCTTCACACAAAGAGAGTCCCGTTCAACTAAATTACTTCACTTGGTCGGAACCACCAAAGAACTAAATTATATTACTTTTTTTTTTATGTTTTGAGTAAGAACTTTCTGTTTTCTATTTCAGTGTCTAGAGTAACATTTGTCCTATTTTTTATTCAGAATAATGATGTTCTCATGAAAAGAAAAACAAACAATGTTGATTTTTCTCATCAGATTAATACTCTTTTAACTATAAAAAAAATCATTAAATAAAAATTAATTTTAAAGATAAAAAATAATTAGTTACTATTGTAACTAAATTAGAGACATTTTAGAAATTAAAAAAAACTATTGATTTATAAATTAGTTTCTATGGCTGATAAATAGCTTTTAAATTGGTATTTAATCCGCTACCAAGGTTTTAATTACCAATTATCTAGATTCTAAATTTGATAATCAAGAATTTGTAAAATTTTAGAAATTATTTATCAATAATATAAACTAATTTAGAAATCAATAGTACTGTCTGTAATTTAGTTACTATAGCAATTAATTATTTTTTATCTCTAAATTTCTATTTAATGATTTTTTGTGTTTAAACTTTTGATTTTTATTTAATGGTTTTTTTTAGTGTTTCATCATTAATTTTGTTGTTGAAAGATAAGTAAATTCCAACTATTAACATAATATTTCTGGTTTCTTTCTAATCTTACAAAAACATCTATCTTTCTCTGATTTGTGTTTGGAAAATAGATCAAATGATTGAAAATAACTATCAAGGATGTTTATTCCCACTTTTTCAATGAACAAAACTTTTAAAGTTGAATCGATTAATCATTATTCAAATTATTTGTATTATGATTTTTATTTTACACTTTAAGAATGTTCAAAGAGTTTATTCTCGATTTTTTAAAATAAAAAACATTAGAAATCTCACGTCAATATTGACAATTACAGCATACAGGATAAGTTTTATATCATAAATCAATCTTATAATATTAAAATAAACTTAAATTTCATTAATGATATTAAATTTTGTCTATATCCCATAAAACAGATTAGGTATAAAGTTAGTATTATAAGTAGTTTAAAAGTTATTTTATATAATTGAGTTGGATGCAAAATTGACCATTGAAGATAAAAGAATTAAAATTAAAATTGGCTAAACATAATTGAAATTGTGAGAAATATTTGATTATTGATAATATTAAATTAAGTATATTGTGTGAGTTGAATTTAGAAAGTGCAGAGTGAATGGAGAAAAAGAAAAGGCGTGTATGAAGGTTGACTCAATATGAGTGAGAGTGACATGAATGGATCAAAGCGCAGTCATCATATTATTATTATTATTTTTCATTCCTCTAGTTATCTAAATTTTCTTTTTTCTTTTTCCTCTTTCTTTATTTGTTTTTTTTATTTTTTATTTATTTTACTTAGTGCAGATGCTATATCTGAAAATGAGATAGAGACAAATTTGAAAGATGATATAATGACAAGAATGATTAATATCAAATAAACGTGGAAAAAAAGAGTCTTTCACACCCTTAAAAGAGTAAAATACTTTTGACAATCCCTAAAATTAATATAATAATATTTTATATTAAAAAATAAAATAAAATAAAATAATTTAATAAATCGTTAAGTGTGTTTTTAGTTTGCGGAATATCAATGTATCGTCATTCAATAAACACATAAGTCTCATGACAAAAAAACACTAGCTTGGAGGATATTATAATAGATATTAAGAGTTTGTGAGTTGATATCAAGTGAATGATGGAATCCTATCATGTTCAATATTCTAATCATTTTGAGAAATTGGTACAACCATGTTGAACTTATTTCACTTTATTACAAATCCTCAGAGCTATGAGTTCATCATCCTTTCATTCTTAATTTATGATTCCTAACATCAAACTTGATCTTCATCAATTTAATGACACTAATACATCTCAATGGATTTTTAAGGATGAATAATTTTTCACTTATTATAATACTTTTTATACATAACTTTTAATCATCATTGTTGTGCATATGGGATGTTGATGTTATACATTGGTTCAATATGCTTGTTAAGACTACTCTTTTTTTAGTCTTGGGTGGGATTTATTAGACCATAAGAACTAGAATTTGTTCCTTTATTGTACCAATGTTCACCTTTTGATATTTTTAATCAACATGGATATGTTAGTATTATCGCGAATTTTCTACTTTAGTCAATCATGCATATAGTGTGATCCCTAATGCTTTACTAGATTGTTTTTTCAGTTGTCTCAAAATCGACATTTGTAGGGATGTTATTGCCTAGGACCCTACCTCTATACTCGTACAAATATCTCTGGAAAAATTGTACCAATAGAAGTACATTCCTAAACAAAAAAAATCATTTATCTCAACCATATCTCAAGTACACGGTCCCTACATCATTCCAAACCCACAAAACTAGCCTTCTTCCATTTTTTTGTCTACACCAATCAATAAACAAATTGCCAAAAGCAAATCCAACAATTCTAATGTGAAAAGGTTTTATGTTTCACATGTGATAGATATGGATGAAGTATTTTAGATATTTTCTAATTGTGAAGAAAGTAGGCACGACTCCTCTTATTTTGAGCATGTTGATGTTATTCATTTAATAAATAATAGTTATTCTACATGGAATTTAAGCAAGGAAAGGGGGAAAATGATGCTCCATTTGAGGATTACTGGAGTATTGATAAGTGCCAATGTGTAGTTTTTATGATTGAGAAAATTGAACACTTTGGAACTTAATTGTTGCTTAATGTAAGAAAATTATCCTAATATGAGAATTATTGAATCTGATTATAAATTTTGAACCAAGAAACAAATGAAGAAATTTAATCTCAATTTTTGTGTAAATTACAGATGAATATGAAGCATTGAAAGAATTATTCAAGCTGACATTGACATAAAGAAAGTAAAAACTTAATTGGATCACAAGAAGATTTAGCTTAAGCTAGAGGATTTAGCTCAAGCTAAAACTGTCCAGAGTTGATTAAAGGTGCAGTACTAATCTAGCCCAACCTAGAATTGCTAGCTCAAGCTAAAATTGTCCAGAGTTGATTAAAGGTGCAGTACTGATCTAGCTCAGGCTATAATTGCTAGCTCAAGCTAAAAATGCACTGAAAGATCTAGCTTAAGCTAAATTGGCTAGCTTGAGCTAAAGTTCATTATATAAATTTTGAAACACAACTCAAAAGGAAGCGATGGAGAAAGATTGAATTTTTATAGAGAGAGATTAGTGAGAGAAGAAGGAAAAACCTCTGTTCTTAGGAGAATAACTTGCTAAGATCATCCCTTCTTATGCAATCCAGATCAAGAATGAAGATTGGAGGAGCTGTCATGAGTGGCTAAGTTCTTTCTAACTTGGGATTGAATGTAATTTACCTTGATCAAATGTATTTTTGGTTATATATATATATAATATTCTCTTTTCTACTTGTTCTTGGTATTTTCGTTTTATGCTTATTGCTTGATTCTGTCTTATCAATAGAGTCTTGATTTTGATCCTTAAATTTAACTGGAAAATACCTTTAAGGATCTGAAATAGACGAAAACACTTGATAACTTGTAATGCTAGGAATTTCCAGGTTGTTAATTGCATCATAATTCTGTTCATAAAGCTGGATGATTTGTTAGATATCTGAGGAATCAGTATTTGAGAAATTATCTTATGAATTTCATCTGTGAGTAATCAAGGTGAATGACTTTAAATTAAGCATCAAGAATAAGTAGTTTTGAGTATTATATATTGTATTATTCAAAATACAGATGATTGAGATAGACGCAATTCAATTCCAAGTATCTTTCTCTATATTTGATAAGTTAGTTTTGGTTTTGGTTAAATCAAACCCTAACTCTTCGAGTTATTTGTGAAATCTTTAATTTGGTTATGAACATGTTCTCAACATTATTTTTTATACTTAATGAGTTTTATAACAGAACATCTTAATTAGAATTGTTCATTGTGGGTTTGACATTCGTACTTTAAAGAATACTATATTACAGTTGATTCGGTACACTTGCCGTGAAAAATCAACAAGTACTAATGTTGGACTAGTTTCATCCTAGTACTCACCTTTACATACATGACATCATTGATGTCAAGACTGATGATCATTATGGTTATCACTTTATAGTTGCATTGTTGGGAATGGTGGAAGATTGATGACCACTTGTTATAATGGATTTGTTTAAAGAAATTGAAAAATTTTGCTACTGTGTTGGGTGGTTATGAATGAATAGACCATGTAAAAAGATCATTACTAGTGAATGAGATGTCAATGGTAAATTATGGCATTCCTCACTTATTTTTTCAAATTCTATACTACAATGATAATTCTTTAGTTGACATTGATGTCTTAAATGACTAGTGTAGCAGACAAATGGATAATTGTGTCTAATATGGAATATGTGATTGCTAATAAGCACAATGTTGTTTTATTATGATAATCATTGAATTAAAATATCACAATATTCTTTTTACAAAGTAAGTCTTCCAAATATATCAATATGCATCAATTCATGTATAGAACATGTTCACAGTTCACATTTTATTTAGGTATTTTCTAAAGTTTGTGATTATGTTTTACATTCATATCCTCAACTACTTACATTATATAATAGAAATTAATGCAAGTGAAATTGGAAGATGATTGTCCCATACCAACTCGAAACATATTGTGCAAAAGCTAAATTATGGACTTCATATTATGTTAGTAAAATACAAGTGTTAACTCAAATACATATATTAGTTTTATAAATGATTGAATTTATTAATGCATAGTACTAATTTTATTATTGTATATTAACTTTAATAGATACATCTATACTTACTTCTTTTATTCACAAGTCTTCTTACAAAAAGCATATACATTGTATAATGTAAAATCTGAAATATATTATACATTTCAGATTTTACAATCCAAATGTTTCTATAACGGAAATACTTTTCAAAAGGAATATGTTTTTTGATGTTGAAAGAAAAACTAAAGATAAGAAATTGTGATATGCTGAGATATGTATTTTTTAAGAGTTTTAATTTAAGTAAACTTTTAAACAGAAATGATAGAAAAAGAAATTGTGGTTTCGTTTGTTTCTGCTTCATGAATCACTTGACAAAGGTACCCATCCAAAAATTGGATTTAATGAGTAAAAATTCATGAAGTGAAGGACAATAAACCAACTGCTAGAAAGCACTAACAGATTTGAAAAAAATCCCTGCCTCTGCGTTGTGGTTTACCGGTCTAAACCATAATGTGTCATTGCTGAAGTATTTAACTGGTATATAAGCCCATGAAGTATTTACCATCTTCTGTGTGACACTTCATTCCGTTGGATAGGATAATTGCAAAGCATAGGACAAACTGTACCATCGACATACATTCCAGAGGAGCCTACCAGGAGAAACGAAAGCGTATAAACATAGGTGAATATCACCTCTTAATATTAGACGAATACAGAATATAATAAAAAACAAAGGAATATTCATGGCAATAGCTGCTGCACATATAATTTTCTGTTTTAAACATGTGAAGAAATTTGCTGATGCATAAAATGTGTTTAAAACTTTCATGCAAAATTCTTGAGTTTTAACTGCAACGGTTGAGAATCAAACTCAAACAATAAAACAGAAGTTGTAGAACAAGTAAATAAAACTTGTGAATTTTTGCCTTAACATTGATATGTACTTACTATTATACCCATCTCTTTTGTGCAGTCGTGCTCTTATCTCCATTAAGAGATCGTCTTCTACTCTTTTTCAAGTCTCCACGAGCTGACAATTGCTTTTGGACTGAAGAAGAAGCTGCATTAGATTTTCGGCTACTTGAGACTTCTTTACGAGGACTAATGGATCGAGACTTTGAGTGGCGTTCAAAAACTGTACCTGATGAACTGGATACTTTTGCTGGTGTATGTTTCTGATCAATTTTGGAGGCAGAATTCTGTTTCAGGACAATATGAGCAGGAAGATCCGGCTCTTTGAAGACAGAAGAACTATCCGAATCAGAAGACGAGGAGCTAGTGGTGCTCTCCATATCATACAGAAGGTTATCTATCATAATACGCGGGAGCTGACTGTCATTTGAGCCACTGGCAGAGAAAGAGGGTCGACGAAGTCTTGTAAGCTGCACAACCTGCAGTTAAAAGAGCCCTTTATATATAAACCATTTGAAATTCATAGATACGAAATCCTTCTTGTTTTGCAGTGCTATGAGAGCTTACAGTATTGTGATGTATATTCATATTTTTTCCATGTTAATTCAAATTCCCGGGTTTGGCTTCTTATCATGAAATACATCAAAAAAACCAAAGTGGTGCGTCCCGGTTTTTTAAATATACCTTACTATATGCGTTCGTATTACCTTTTGTTCAAGAACCGACATGTCTTTCTTTAATTTTGAAATTGTTGTATTCTTCCTCCGTATAATGTCTTCTAATTCAGCAAACCTCTGTTTTAAATGGCAGTATTAGAAGTAATGAGTGAATTCAAACAAAGAAAAAAAAGTTGCACATTCTAATCTAAAAATGTAAATGTTACCTTGCAATTAGCAACCTCGTTAGAGTTCAACAGGGTCGTTAGCTCCTTTATTGTGGTATCCTTCTCTTCACAGTCCTTCCTAAGATTGTAAATATCTTGTTCTACAGCCAAATTGTTTAACTGAGGATGACAAAAGGGGGTGAAAAGTTATCCAAAGCAATACGAAAGAAAAAGAATATTTGCAATTATTATTCAAAAGATAATGGAACAAATAAAAACGCAAGAAAATAAATGGAAAAGAAAAGAACGTAGCCAGAAAGTAGAAAAACGAAACAATTACAATTAACCACTTCCAATAAAATATAATTAAACGATTTCCATTAATTATCCTGGTTCCAGTTAAAATCAAGGTCGGGGAACGCAAAGAACCAAAATGTCTGACGAGTCACCATTTGCTCGAGTTACAGATCTCGTGTCAAAGTAACCGATGCTAAGATTTATGACCCACTTGTGAAAGAAAAATCACAATCAAAATTGCGTAGCCTTGTAAAAACAGTCCAATAATTTGTTCAATTGAACATGAAAAGGTAAACATTTATAAAATTATACATCCTATGCAAACACCACTCAAGCTTGAGGCATTCAAAACCCAATTAACCTATTTGAAAAAAGAAAAAAAAAACACATTTTTAATTGAAAAATGATAAAATGACAACCTTTGCTCCACTATGTAACTTTCTTTCTATACTTAAAATTTCAAATTTTATATAAAATGACAAAAATACTTTTTTTTTATATCATTAATAAGGAGTTGTATAATGAAGCAAGATGGTATCATATCATTGTTTTTTTAATTGTGGTGTGGTTTGATTATCAATAACTATTATTAAAATTTAACCGAACCAAACCAATAATTACTATATTTACATTAATATGTAGTATTATGTAATAGCATTTGAATATTCGATATCAATAGTAGTATGTCATTCTAGATGTTTTGGATATTTTGTTATGGTAGAGTCGCATGCAAAATATATGACAGTAGAAAAAATAATAAGAGGTATGTAATACAATTATTATCACATGTGTCACGTGTTGTCTTTCATTGATTATTTCTTATAGTTATATAAATATAATTTTCAAGCCATGATTGTGACTCATTTTGAATTAATTTTGTTGTTTAAGTAGTTGTCAAATTCAAAAGCAATTTTGACAGCCATAAAATAAATTTGAAATTTGAAAAAGTCACTAAACAAATTACAAAAGATCTGTTCATTTAAATCAAATTTAACATTTCACTCAAACCAAAGGTATATTTTATTTTGTATTTGGTTCATATGATTTTTTTATCTAAAACCAAATCAAACTACTAACACAACCCCAACCAAATGTGGTTAGATTAAATATTGGTCCATTTACTCTCTCACACGACCCTAACAAAGATGAATCAGAAAAAAACACTACCTGGATATCAGCAGAAGATGTAACACTTGAAGCCCAATCTGACATATCAGACATTCTTCGTTCCTCTTGATCTTCATTAGGGAAGGGCGTCTTATATTGCAGCACTTCATTAGCATCGGAGTTTCTAGCAACTGAGGCGCCCTGAAGGCCAAGTCAAGAGAGATCGAAGCCAATTAGACACATTATGAAGACGCATAATTGCAATAGCACTACAGCGACAAAAAGAAACAATAAAATTTTTCACCATTACCTCATTAACGGAAGCAGAGTGCTGTTCACAGTGCCAACAACCGCAATCAACAAGCTTAACTTTCTCAATTCCAAAAGTCTCATTCAATTGCAATTCCCCATCCTTGTCACACGAGTTTTCCATGGCCGTAGTTGAGTATTCTTTAGAATTATTAACCAACTCGCAAAGAGTGTCGAGCTTCTGCTGCATGCTCGACAGCACCTGGTCCTGCCAAAGTGCAATAAAATCACAAAACAAAATCGTAGTAAAAAAAAAAAAAATCATAAAAACAAAATTACACTCATTCATAAACAAACAAGCAAAGAAGAAAGAAATTTATCTCACCAAAAAAATTAAAAGAGAGTGCATAATATATTTATTGCTCATTTACATATTACAATAGATTTGAATATTAATTTCGAAAGCGAAAACGGTTACGGATTTGAACAGGTAATATAGAGAAGAGCGCGTTACGAACTGTACCCTTAGTTCAACGGATTTATTGAGGTGGCATATGCGAAGGTCTTTTCGAGAGCGTGCAGCGGCGGCTCCAATGACGGCGACTACGAGGAACCTTTGGATTGGAGGGAAGAGGTTCCAAGCGAGGGCTAGTTCGGCGCTTAAGCCACCGCCGATGGTTCGCGCCGAGCTGGCTTCGTCGGCGTTGAGGAGCCTTCCCTGGAGCGATAGCCACGCCGTCGGCTTCTCCGACGAGACAGGGCGGCTCCGCTCCACGAAGCTCGCGGAGAGGCGGCGGCGAGAAGCGGAGAGTGCGGCCACAGACACGAACAACGGAGGCGACGGAGCGCCGTCACCGTTAGCAGCTGCGCCCATGGAAGCGTGATTGAAGTGAGACGCAGCGTTTGAGTATGTGCATTCAAACTTTTGAAATTGAGAGGGAAAGAATAGAATAAGCCATGGTGATGGTAGAAGACAAAGTATTGAAACGGTGAAATGGTGAATGAAGACAAAGACAAACCTTACAAATAAAAATTAAAACCCCTTTCACGCGATTCGTCACACCTTTTTCTGTACCCTATTTCCCTCTTTTCTGAATATTTTTCAAACTAGGAAGAAAATATTTGTAGATATTAAAATATTAATTGTCAAAGTTTTATCAAAAGAAAATTAATAGTCTTAAAATAAATAAATAAATGTTAATGACTGTATTATGCATTGCACAAATATTTTTTATTGCACAATTAAAAAATACAGTTTAAAGTTATAGTATATATATATAATGTGTGTGTGCATGATTAGTTTAAGTTTTGATTAAATTAAAAAATAAAAATATTTTTAAAAAATGGCGCGTTATATATGATAAAAATTTAATTAATATCAACTAAGCGTTTTTTTGTATAAAAAAATACAACTATTGTTCACCCTTTGACAACTAATAATAAATCATTATTTTTAATAATATTTTGTAAAATGGGGGAAAGAAAAGTTAATGCAGAAAAAGTTATAAGAAATTAGCTTAAGTGTGCAATAATTGACATAAATTTTTCTGAAAATAAGTGTTGTAAGAAAATAGTTTAGAAGAATTATTAAGGTAAGTTCTTTAAGAATAATTAATGATTTAAAATATTTTAAAACATAATAAAAGTGTTACTGATGACCAGAATTTGAATTTTAAAAACATAAAAAGTTAGCAAAAATATCTTATTCTGAAAAGGATTGACTGAATAAACTATAGAACAAGGCAAAACAATTTTTTTTTCTCTTTAATGTATTAGCAGAATCAATGTTTAAAATTATTTTACTATAAATATGTTTAAAAACATATTGATTTAAAATTTTATTATTTAATAAAAATTTACATTTGATTAATTTAAAGTAATTGAATTAAACTTTTAATCCGAGCAAGCCCTTGGATAATTCAATTTCTAAACTCTTGAGTCTTGAATAGTCAATATTTGTCATCTAATTTTTTTAAAATTCAAAAGGTGTGTAGGTGAATTCAATCTAAAATGTTTTCTAAAAATAAAACTCTTTAACAATTTTGCTGAAGAATTTAAAATATTAATTAAAAAATTAATAGTGTGTTTGGATAGGAAAGTTTTATGAGTATAATTCATTTTCCAAAAAATCCAAATACTTTATAAAAAAAATTCAAATTTCACAAAAAAGTAAGAATTTGAAAATTTCCATATTCTCAACTTTATATTTTGATCTTGGTTGTTTCTCCTTTGATTTTTTTTTTAATGTAATTGACTTACTAAGACTATGAAATTGTTGGGATAACTATTTTTTAGTTTATGTCATTTAGATTTTTTTTATTCATATAAAATATATCATAAACTTAAATATCATATGAAAAAATCTTAAAGTTATGCAAATATCATATGAAAAAATCTTGATAAACTTTAACTAAAAAATAATATCAATCAATATCAACCACAAAAGATTATCAATAATGACACTTTTAAATAATTGTTGAATTTTGTGGTGATAGAAACATTTTATCCAAATAAGAAAACCAAAATTCACTAAATTTAAATTTCTTTATCTAAATAAAACATTTAAAAAAGAAATGAAACGATTTAAAATGAGAGAAATTCAAATTCAATAGATTTGAATGTCTTAAAAATTATGAAACAGTATATTGAAACATCAATGCATTAAATAGTGGATGTATTTACTTTAGAGTTTTCATGAAAATTTTAATTAAATTACCGTAAAAAAAATTCTTAAAGTTTAAAACATCAATATAATTTTACCTTCTACTAGGATGAGTACTTTCAATAATTCCAAAAAATTGAAATTGAAATTATTTGTAATTGAATTTCTGTCATTTTTCTAAATAGTTTGTTTGAATAGAATAATTGTATCTTCTATTTCAATAATTATCTTGTTTGGATGAAGTAATTGAATTTTTGTATAGATAATTTTTTATTATAAAAAAAATTATTTTATTATATAAAATTCAAAAATTAATTTTACAAAATATGTTAGTCAAATTTAAATATTCATATAATATTTAATTATCAAATTTCAATACTAAATAATATTTAATAATTTAATTGTTGAAATTAAAACATTAATACTGATCGATTTCATAAAAATATATTATTATTTATTAACTAATTCATTTAATAACATTAAAATGATTTAGTTAAAAAAATACATTATCTAATATATAACATAAAAGCACAATATCAGTAGTGGGATAATAACACAAACATGTAAATACACTAGAAGAAAATCATGACATAGAAATCAATAGAGACCAAAATAATTATCAAGATTTTTTTTAGGGATAGTTGGGAAAGAATGTCTCTCATTTTGTACTTGATTTTTTAATTATATTCTAAATTTATGATGTCAAATTTACAATCCTTCATCATCTAATTAAATAAATCTTTCAACATGATATCTAGACATCACATATATTGCCTACAAAATACAATAAACCCAATCAATCATTGTGGTCTATAAATAACAAAAATAATTAGAAAACTTCATCAAAAGTTAGTCACATCTTTCATGGAAGCAACCATTGAATCATTTTCCCCAATCTTTCTTCTTTGGGATTATGTACTTGTAGAACTTGAAGATTATCTTTTTCTTGTTTACCTAAACTTTGGTTTATCTAAATCTATAGTAGCATTTAAACCCTCTAACCTATAGAATATATTTCATTTACTTTTGTACCCATTATATCATCAACATTCATAGCAATTTTAGCTCTATAACTACTAGCTTTGTCTTTAGTACATAAATTCATCATATCATATCACTTTTAATTACTTTGAATCGAAAATGTTAATAAGTTATTAATAACACTACTGCAATTTTATTTTGAATAATGAGAATATTAAAAAACTGCTTACATTAGCATACTCATTTCATACATTTTCATTATAAGTTGTATTTTTGTGTCTGGTTCCGTCCCAATCAAATCCACTTTGACCAAAGAGGTTGCTAACAACTTCAACCATGATCTCCAAAATTTGATCCAATTTTTAACATTCTCCCAATCGCCACTTTGGATCATGATGTTGGTGGATAACATTATAACTACATCATTATATACAATATTTTTCCAAGCTTCATCATCGTTATTTCCCAAATTTTGTTTGATTAATACTTCACCTAACACATATTTTATCTCCAAATTCCATGAAAATAACTTCTTGTTTTCTCATTGTTTCTTTTTGTCATGATTCTTTTTCCCTTCATGTTTTTTTAATCTACACTTAAAAATCACATATAACACATTAATAAATTCAATAGCTAATATTACTAACTTGATTAATCTAACTTATGATGATTATAGATTATATATAAAAAAAAGTCTTCACAAAAGTTTATAATAACTACAAAGTAAATATTTCAATAGAAAATTCCAAATGTGCAACAAAACCAAGTAAATAAAATTAATAATTCAATAACAAATTAAAAAAAAACTTCCTTAGCATAATTTTTTCTAACTTTATTTGTGATAACTGACAAACTTATCCATTGCTAATGTATCTCTAAATCATGTTCACTTTTTATAGTCTTTAATAGTTGCAACTTCATCTTGATATTATTTTGAACTATTTCATTTGAATAAGTTAACTCTTCATTAACAATAACTAAAAGCACCAAGTCTTGAACTTTTAAAAGTTGATCAATTTGATCCTCATTTTTTATTAAATTTTGTAACACAAAACAATCATTTGTAATCTTCATTTGTGTCAAAAAATGAAGAAAAACTTAATATATTTCATTTTTTCTTCAATATCTCAAATGATCTTTTAATGATATTTTGTATGTTTGCATGGCTAATATTAAACAACTCTTTATAAGTTTGAGGAGTGTTCCAAATTCACTCATTGAGATAATATCCAGTCTCATTATTTGGTGTTAAATATCTTAAATCATTAATATATCCTACATGATAACAAGTTTAATACTATATAACTATGTTCATTTTAATAAATAGATTTATAAAACATAAATTCTCAAATTAAAAAAAAAATATTACAATTTTAGGTGTCAAAAGTTATAAATTCTCCATGCTTTAAAAATCACATGCACTCATGTGTCTTATATTATAAAATAAAAATAATTAGTTCATAAATTTTGATATTAAATTAATTTGAGACAAAGTTATTACTTCATAAAAAGAAGTAGTTACAATATGCAAAATTAGTATTCATATTAAGTTTATCAAATTTCTCTATTAAGTATGTTAAAACAAACACATATGGTATCAAACATTAGGACCAATTTGATACCAATCACATACAAAATACCTATTAAACCAACTTTTTTTTATCAAGTGACATAATCTTAGTGGCAACCATTAAGAAAATTATGTATCCCAAACAAGTAAGTAACCCATATAACAAGGTTTTTTTGAGAATTTTGTATGGGGTTACTAAACTTCATTAACTAGACTACTAGCATTGTCCCAAAAATTCGAGTTCCAAAAGATGGTATTAAGTAGAGTGTCTAGTTCCTCACCACACCTTCTTGGCCATAACTTAGTCACGTGCTAAGATCAATCTTGAATAAAAAAAAACAAAGAGAGTAGCACACAAAGCATGAGGGGAACCACCTTAGAGCAATTGTAGTATAATCCACTAGCCAACTATAATATTTGAGAAAATATAACACACAAAAGAAACCCATGAGAAAGTCTCAAAGTAACCAAAGGCTTCTAACAACCTAAAAATAGACGAGAAAAACCAAAGGGATAAGAGCTAGCTTATTTGTGATTTGGTAACATTAGCCCAAACATTTGTAGTAGGCAAATAAGTGAATGTGATAAATTACACAAATGTAATCGATTGTTATTCCATATGATTTACAAAAACAAAATTGTTAAAAAAACAAGTCAGATTCAAGAGGAGGGTGAATTGAACTTTCAAAATTTTCTTAAAAAAATATGCTTATAATGAAGTTGTTTAAGATTTGAAACAATTAAGATATTTTCATAATATAAAACAATAGATTGAAATTCAATTACATTTTCGAATTCATAAAAAAATCAACCAATTAAATTTGATCTCGAGAAAAAACCAATTAGTTAAAATTATGAAGAGAGAGAGGATTACATTTTTTTTTATATAGGCACACTCTTTTAATAGGTATATCTAGTTTTTTAGCTATATAACTCAGATTTCACTAAATACAAATATTTACAAAACATAAGACTCATTAATACAACTTTTAAACTTTATAAGAGTGTTATATCCAAGAAACGACATCCTCTTATTCTTCAGAAATTAAAAACTCTATCTAATTTCGAAATACTAATATTGAACATAAATGTATTAAAGAACAACAACACACGAGTGCGCATCATAATCACATACAAGTTACAAAAATTTAATAAACTTTCCTCAATCAAAACAATACGATCATTTTAGTCTATTAAATTTATTTTATTTTAATACTAATATTAAATTTTAGATAGTTAGTCATCCATAACAAAAGTTTTTCCAATTTTCCAGGTTTATATACAATGAATTTATTATCGTTTTTGAATTAAAAATAATTCAATAAAATTAATTTTAAACTATTTTTAATTATTACTTTTTTTTTACTGATATTTTATTTTAATAACTTAATTATTAAAAAATATAAACAAAAATCACTAACAAAATATATTATCTGATTAACAAGTAAAAAAATAAAATACTTATATTCATTTACTATAAATATCTATTAAAAGTATTCACTAAAATATTCAATATAAATTTGATCTGCAAACACACACTTTTTTTTTTGCCATCACGAGTTATAGAAATATCTTCCGGCTACAAGACAAAATTAGACGGACTTTAAATTATTTTAGTTATTGATATAATATATAAAATTTAAAATTACATATAGTTAAAAAATAAAATTAAAACACATATAAACAATTACAATTAAAACATATTTCTATTATATTTAAAAATAAATTAATTCAACATAAATATTATATTATGTTATACAAAATATTATGTACTGAATTAATATTTTTTTTTCATTAATATGGTGGCCAACTTTTTATATTTGAGGATGGACAATGCTCTTCCTTAGTTTTTTTTTTTAAATTGCAAGGAAATATATTAAATTTTAATTTTTACACTCTCTAAATTTATATATTTAGCTCACTATTAAATAAAAGATTCATACATTTGAATATGTAAACTCATACAATGTGATTATAATTTTATTATTTATTAATTTTTAAATAATTTTCCCCAAGCGTCACTAATTTACATGACATAACTATTATAATTTATGAGGTTTATTATTTAATATCACATTTTCGCCCATTTTTGTATATGTGTGTGTTTCTATCATCTTTCTTGAACGTAGATTATTCTGTAATCATCCACAGATAAACCCTAATTTGTTCTCCAAAGCCAAATTGATAAGAAAGATATCAGGTTACTCAAATACCTTGTTAGGGCTTGGATCCGCGCGTATGGAAGCAGGTTTCTCGCATCAAAGGCAAAGCAGAAGGAAAGGGGTTCGACTCGGTGTAAGGTTTGCTCTGCTTTCTTTATATTACGCTTAATCCCTGAAAGTTTCTGGCTTCATTTTACTTTTTATGCTTCCTAGCCTTACAGAACAGTGTTAAATAAATAGAAAACCGCTTCAGTTTCTGTTAATGATTAATTATTTATGTTCTGCTTAAGCTCTGTATGGCTTTACGATGGTTAGATGCAGGTTTAGACTTCAGATAGATGATTTTTATGGAGTATGCATTAACTTTGTGGAATATGAGTGTGTTCAGTGTCACATGTAACACCTACAACGCAGTTGGCAACTTAATCATGAGTGTGGTGTGAATTGCAAGAGACGACCCATTCCGTGTATCTAAATTAATGAACAATACATTTAAAACAAGGTAGAGTCGACGGAAACGTGGATAGCTGTTTCTATTTTTCTTTGATATCATGGAGTTAGAATATGCTAAAAGAGAATTATGCATAATTATGTACTTAAATAGCTATGTGGAAATGCCTTTAGTTGTTTTGTATTGTTTGTTTTGATTATTTTATTATTAAAGCCCTTCATTTCTTTAATCGAGATTGTATAATTATATCTACAATAACATTTTTTCTTATGCCTGGCACAATTTCTCAATGAAGCATTGCCCTTCCATTCAGGTACCACCCTTACTGGATCATTGAGACAAACCTTTGCATCTTTCATCTGTGTGATACTTTTAGGCATGTGAAACAATTTTTTGGAATGTGAACTGGAGCTGAAATCTGAATATTGCTTCAATAGTTATGGATTCTTCTGCCATAGTGGGTAGCTCAATTTCCGAGCCTCATCATGATATAGAATTTGAATCTCATGAAGCTGCATATGCATTTTATAAAGAATATGCTAAGTCTTCAGGGTTTGGCACTGCTAAGCTGAGCAGTCGGCGATCTAGGGCATCCAAAGAATTTATTGATGCCAAATTTTCATGTATAAGATATGGTAATAAGCAGCAATCTGATGATGCAATTAATCCACGCCCTTCTCCAAAAATTGGTTGTAAAGCAAGCATGCATGTAAAGAGAAGGCAAGATGGTAAATGGTATGTCTACAGCTTTGTGAAGGAGCATAATCATGAACTTTTACCGGCTCAGGCTCATTTTTTTCGGAGTCACAGGAGTTCTGATCCACTAGGTAATGATGTTCGAATGCGTAGGCGGAAGACCTCAAATGCAGTTTCTAAATTATTTAGTGCATATCAGAATGTTGATTGCTTAGAGAACTTTGTGAAACATCAACATGATAAAGGGCGAAGTTTGGTTCTAGAAGCAGGACATGCTCAATTACTTCTTGAGCTCTTCATGCACATGCAAGAAGAGAATCCAAAATTCTTCTATGCAGTTGATTTGAATGAAGAACATCGACTAAGAAATGTGTTCTGGGTTGATGCTAAAGGCTTGGAAGATTTTACATACTTTTCTGATGTTGTTTCTTTTGACACAACATATTTTACTAGCAAATATAAAATACCATTGGTACTTTTCGTTGGAGTAAACCATCACATTCAACCAACATTGCTTGGTTGCGCATTGATTGCTGATGAGACAATATTTACCTATGCTTGGTTACTGCAAACATGGTTGATAGCAATGGGGGAGCGAGCACCGCAAGTGCTTCTCACAGACCAAAACGATGCTATTAAAGCAGCTGTTGCCACTTTTCTTCCAGGAACACGTCATTGTTTTTGTTTGTGGCATATTCTGGAAAAGATACCAAAACAACTACAAATTTTAGGCGCATGGCATGATAGCTTTATGGAAAAATTTAACAAATGTATATTCAGATCATGGACAGAGGAGCAATTTGAAAAGAGATGGTGGAAGTTGGTTGACAGCTTTAGCCTTGGAGATGTTGAATGGATTCGATCCTTATACGATGACCGTACATGTTGGGTGCCAACATTTATGAAAGATATTTCCTTTGCGGGTTTGTCTACTAGTTCTCGTTCTGAAAGTTTAAATTCATTGCTTGACAACTATATCCATGTTGATTCTTCTTTGAGAGAATTTATAGAACAATATAGAGTGATTCTTGAGGATAGGCATGAAGAGGAAGCCAAAGCAAATTTTGATGCTTGGCATGAAACACCTGACCTGAAGTCTCCTTCCCCTTTTGAAAAACAAATGCTGTTAGTTTACACCCATGAAATTTTTAGAAAGTTCCAGGTTGAGGTGTTGGGTGCGGCTGCTTGCCATCTTAAGAAAGAAAGTGACGGTGTGACCACTACTTATACCGTGAAAGATTTCGAAAATAGTCAAAACTATTTGGTAGAATGGAACACGTCCGCCTCAGATATATGCTGTTCATGTCGTTTGTTTGAATATAAAGGTTATCTCTGTAGACATGCTATTGTTGTTCTACAAATGTCTGGTGTTTTCAGCATTCCACCAAAGTATATATTGCAAAGATGGACAAATGCTGCTATGAGCAGGCACCCTATTGGTGAAAAATTGGAAGTGGTTCAATCAAAGGTGCGGCGATTCAATGATTTGTGCAGGCGGGCCATAATATTAGGCGAAGAAGGTTCTTTATCACCGGAAAGTTACTACATGGCTTTAGGTGCCATCAGTGAGGCACTAAAACAATGTGTAAATTTGAACAACCCTGTTGAAAATGGTATGAGACCTGATGCCTCATGTACCCATGTTGTTTGTAATGTTGAAGAAGAATATCAATCTATTATTACATCTAACCATAGGGTCCCTGATCCGAAACTGAATATGGGAAAGAAGGCTGTGAGAACTGGTGTGGCTTGTAGGAGTCAAGGAGGTGTCGAAAACAGTGGAGGTGATAAAGGAAAGGTCAGCTATTCTGTTGATTAATGATTGACCTCCTAGTATTTATTTATTTTTATTAAATATAACTAAGTTTGTTCTCTTTTATGCTATAGGTATCTCTTGTCGAAGCAGGTAGTGGGAAAGATGGTTTTCAACATATGGTATGCTATTTCCTAACTCTTTGATTGCCATCATACATCTATAGTATATCTTCTCGTATTTTTCCTAATTCCACGAAAGACTTGTTTTTTTGGGACTGAACTCTTAGTCTTCATTTATTTTGGTATATGCATAGAACAGAATGTGGTATCCTCAAGCAATGAAAAATTTAAAATAAATAAATTAAAATGAAAACTAAAGACACAAGGATGCTAGGAGTGCAGTGGGGCTGCGGAGCCCCTTTTGCATATTTAATAAGACAGCAACATCCCCTCAAAAGACACCATTAGCCATGCACTGGAGCGAAGCTAAGTTAAAAAAAATATATCCAAAAGCGAAAACATAGGGGCAAGGGAGGAATGTGTGCATTTCTGTAGCAACACTGATGTTCTGTTTTCAAGCTAGACTTATCCATCACTGTTTTTCTGAGAGAGAATTATGTGAAGCCAGTTAGTCTGTTGTGTCTGTTTTGGTGATTTTGACTGTTTTAGATATTTTAACCTTTCAATAGACCGTTGATGGAGAATAACGCTGTCATAGAGGCTGCTCTCATTGAATTTTTTATCATGCTAGTGTGTTATGTGATTTGGGGACTATCTGACTGTTCGTCTTGACCTGTGGGATAATTCAGCCTGATCTGATAATCAGTAAGAAATGTATGTTGAGAGTTTGTGTTCAGAAGGGGAAAGAAAATGAGAGCCGGCAGAGTTTAGATTTTGTACTCATTGGATGATAAATTATGCAGATTATAGCTTTTGCATATCATGTTGTGTTAATGCCAACAAACATTCAGTGTCTGTATTCTTGATGAAATAATTTTATAAATTTCATACAAGTATTAGTGAAAGAACGGGTATGATATGGTTTAAAGATTTTAATATCTTTATTATGTTACAGGAGCTTACTGATCCGAGATCACAGGGTGTCATGGCAATGCAGTTTCACAATGTGGTACCTGCTCTGTTCCATAATGTTTCTGCACCCTTTCACACTGCACCTTCACCTCATATGCACGAGAATCGTTAGCGTGATGAAAATTTAGTTTTAAATGGATCTGGAAACCATGCACAGGGCTGTACATAAAAACCGCCATTTTTCTAAGGCAATATACTTTTCACTTTATGATATGTGTTGCAGAGAGGCCAGGTGGCAATTGAATGTGAGCGAGTAAGTGCTAACTTGAGTACTCATTATATTCTAAAGGTAAGGCTCGGCATCAATGGTCAATCAAGGAGGGCTTTTTCTTTCTTTTCTTTTCTTCAACTTTGACGCATTGGAGTTGTTAGCTCAATATTATCTTAGAAGTTAAAATCAAGTAAAAAAATGTTCTTCCTCCACTATTGTTGAATTATTTGTGATGAAAAAAGAGTAATATATCAAATTAATCTTTAGAATTACAAACAATAATCGATTTAATTATTGAAAATAGTCTTCATTTTTGTAGTTTTAAAGATTAAAACAATAATTTGACAACCTTAAAAATTAAGATAACTGTAAGTCTAATACTTAAGAATTCAAGTGATGCCGCAGTAAAATTAGAGACTACACAGATCAAACTCGTACCGAAAAACTCTATTTCATCAATGCACTGTAGTTGAAATTTATACCTAAATGATGGTATAATGATGAGATGAAGAATGAATAGAAAGATTGAGATTATAAGGAAATGGAAGTTAGGTGGAAGAAAAGGTAGATGTACGTTAAATATCTTGCTGTTTCCCAGGAATCTATGACTAACCATCTGAATGAAGATCATTCTGCACATGGAGACACATGCAGCCTATTCACAAACATCTTACCGTAAGAAATGGCAGAATCATGGGTTATAAATCGTTTGGTCAAACTAAATTCAAACCGGGTAAGAGCCTCGTGTATCTTTTATATTCTATTTATTTATATCAAAATTAATGAAGGGAAAAAGTTTGTGTGCCACCTAACTGTCAGGTTTTGTGCGAAATCTCAGTAGAAACAAACAAAATCAATAAAACCTGTTTATTTGACAATGTTTCTTTATTTTTTTATGCTGTTGTTCCTGATTCCCATAACTCGGCATAAAATCTTGCGGATAAGGTTTTCTGGACATTACTGGCTGGTCGGATTCTTCCTCCTCAATGCAGAACCAGAGAGCTAAAATAATAGAAAAACTCTCACATGCACAAACTATATTTTAAACGAGTTATTGCATTCATTTTTGGCTTTCTTGAATAGACAGATAAAAATATACAATTTTCGTTCCCCAAATCTCATATCAATGAAAAACCAAATATTTATATGGAAAACAGAACAGCAGCACAGATTGATACTGCAATTATTATTATTATTTATTATATTATTATTTGTTATTATTTGGTGTGAAGAGATCGTTTAACAAAGGAAAATAAAAATGATATGATGGGATTGTACGTATCGATAAGCTGTAAGGACCCATATGCAAGTGGGTCATTTTTCAGAGTGTGACCACAAAAAGCTAATTAGCTAGAATGATACCCCTTTTAATTAGTTCACGTACACAGATTCTAATACCGACAACAATAATTATTTTGCGGCACATTAGGTTAACCAAGTGCATTAACTGTGTAATTAAACCTTCTTCCCCCAAGTCCAAAATAAGTAGGGAGACAAAGATTTAGGTACCTGTGAGGTCACATTGCTATGTACTAATGGTATCACTGATCCTCGTCCAGAGGTGGAACATGACAGCATCCTAACTCCATTTACCTAGGACAAAAACCCTCCCAAAAATGTATTATATAAAATTGAGATTTTTCATTATGTTTTGGCCGCATTTAATTATCCAAAACCAATTCCATTATAATCCAAACTTTCACAGCTCTCAAAACTTAACATGAATATCGCATTTATGGATGTCCACCCCACTTAAAAGAACTTGCCATAATTGAAAAAAAAAACATATAAAATGTTAAATTAAAAAACGATGTGAAAAAAAGAGTAATAATTAGTAGTTATAATTTGACAATAAATGAGAAGATAAGGAGTTTGAAGTTAGAAGGTCCCAATAGAAGTGTGTGTGTATAATTTAGTTCCTTGACCTTTCTCCACTCCACCATGTGCATGCTCCAACTCTATTCTCCATCTGTCACACCATTTCCTTCTACCCACAAGCTTATCCCTCTCTCCCATGTTCACGTGTTCTTCCTTATATTTCTTTGAATTATTTAAAGCTGGGAGAAATTATCAAGATCAGTTCACCACCAGTTATGAACTGTGTGAGGGGCAAACTCGTCACTCAAACAAAACTTTAATAACAGTATAAATAACATTGTCAGAATCCCAAAATCCCATGCAACTTGCCACACAACTTCTCACCGTTTTATTAACTTCACTTACAGATACCTTGTTTTCACGACAACACAGCATATACAAGAGTGCAAACACCGTATAAATAAATAACTATTCACGTAACCAACTTCTACTGCACCAACAATGGGTGGTGTTAGGTTTATAACGGGGGTTGTGGTGTTGTTCATGGCACTCAGCTCCGGCGTGCGGTCGTGTCCTCCGTCGGACAGGGCCGCGCTGCTGGCATTCAAGGCGGCGCTACGCGAACCCTACCTCGGAATCTTCAACTCGTGGACCGGCGCCGACTGCTGCCACAACTGGTACGGCGTGAGCTGCGACCAGGAGACCCGCCGCGTTGCGGACATCAGCCTCCGCGGCGAGTCGGAGGAGCCGATCTTCGAGCGGGCGCACCGGACTGGCTACATGACCGGCTACATCTCCCCGGCGATCTGCAAGCTCGCGCGGCTCTCCAGCATCACCATCGCGGACTGGAAGGGAATCTCCGGGGAGATTCCTCGCTGCATCGCGGCCCTGCCGTTCCTCCGCATCGTCGACCTCATCGGAAACCGCATCTCCGGCAGCATCCCCGCGGACATCGGCAGGCTCCACCGCCTCACGGTGCTGAACATCGCCGACAACCGCATCTCCGGCACGATCCCGGCGTCGCTCGCGAACCTCACGAGTCTCATGCACTTGGATCTCCGTAACAACCTCCTCTCCGGGCCCATTCCGAGGCACTTCGGTTCTCTCCGAATGCTGAGCCGGGCCTTGCTCAGTGGAAACCGCCTTAGCGGGCCCATCCCGGGCTCCGTTTCACTCATTTACCGTCTGGCGGATCTGGATCTGTCTCGCAACCAACTTTCCGGGCCCATTCCACCGTCACTGGGTAAAATGGCGGTGCTCTCTACGCTGAATTTGGACTTGAACAAACTCTCCGGGCCCATTCCCGTGAGCCTGTTTAGTTCGGGTATCAGTGACCTAAACTTGAGCCGAAACGCGTTGGAGGGTAACATACCCGACGCTTTTGGTCCAAGGTCTTATTTCACTGCCCTTGATCTGTCCTACAATAATCTGAAAGGAACCATTCCCAAATCACTATCCTCTGCTTCCTACATTGGACACTTAGATTTGAGTCACAACCATCTCTGTGGCAAGATTCCCCTTGGATCTCCCTTCGATCATCTAGAAGCTTCTTCCTTCGTCTTCAACGATTGTCTCTGCGGAAAGCCTCTCAAACCTTGCTAATCTTCCTCCAACAATCTTGTACAATTAATTAATTAATTAATTAATAATTACCGTTTTTATTACTCATTACAAACTCACTCTCCCAAACTCAATATTTGTAATTTGCAATATAGGAATTTAGATTTGTGTGTACGTGCATTATTACTTAACTCTTGAATCATCGTGTGTTTGTTGTGGTTTTATGTGATATATGTTTTGGCCCTACGCTAAATAAAATGCGAGTTTTCTTCCTTTTATTGCATGAACAACTTCTGATCGTAAACAAAATGTAGCTCCAAAGCTTTACGTCATTCATTCCATTCTTCAGCTTTCGTTGCAATCATTTCCACATCTCACTTTCCAATATCTACTTTCTTGTTATTTATGATTGCAACAAATTTAAGAGATTCAATCAAATAGAACCACATCAAATGTTTACTATTCTATACCAATTTCTTCTACCATTTTGCTTTTTCGAAGAAAACATATTTTTTTTTACTGAAATATTAACCATGTAGAGAAAGTAAGAAATTTTAAAAGACTGTAAAATGGTGTTTTGAATATGCAGTTGTGTAATATTTTTTTAAAAAAATGACATTTTACCAAGTATGGAAAAACATCTGATAATCCAATAAATTACTCTATATTATAACGAAATAAAAAAAAAGAAATAATCTTTTATTAAAATATAAGCTTACATTAAAAAATTTTAAAATATTAGAAAAAAATTGATAATTTTTACTTTGAAAGTAACATCTTGCCATTTAAAATGTTAAATATATAAAAGTAGGGGTCTGGTAAGAAAAAAAGATAATGAGAAAACTGAAACGAAAGTACGACAATGAAAGGATAATGATAACAATTTTATAGTTGTATTTTATAGGTTGTACCTGATTAATCTTTTTTCTTTATATATATTTTAAAGAATGTTATCTGTTTTACTGAATATTTCTACTACTAACTAATAAAGTTTAATAAATAAATTACACTCTCGTTTAATAAAAAAAATAGACTAATTAAATGTATAACATAATAGCTGATATGTATAAAGTTTGTTGTAAAAATTGTTCTTTTCAATTTTTAATTAGTAAACTTTATGTACCACGTTTGTTTTTTTACATGATAAAAAAAAATATTTTTTACGTATACTCAAAACAATACAAAAAGAAATGAGATTATTATTTTTCATGAATTAAGATTAACCAATTTTCCATATTAATTGATTTTGTTTACCTTTTATATATATAACAAACAGTTTTTTTTTAAATAATAATAAAAGAAGTATGGTTGTCTTTTATGAGGAGATCCCATAAATGGAAGCTATGTCGGCGACATGCACTGAAACGTAACGTGGCTTTGTGGTTGTAATGCAATCATTTGCTTGTTGCCTTAATAGTTAACACCCTTACATCTTCAATCATTCAATTTTCAAAAATTATCTTTCACTTTTACTAATTTTTATAGTAAACTTTTTCCACTATATATAACACTTAATATTATAACTATAAATAAATGAATTCGTATTTATTAATCTGTTTTTATTCAATAACAAAGAATTTATAATAATAATATAAATAAATACATACTTCAATAATTCGTATTTATTTAGTATTACTAACACGTCAAATACCAAGATTTTACTTGAACGTTTAGAATATTTTTGTAGGTACCATCTAAATTTAGAGTTCACAGAAACGAGAAATAAAGGAGTAAAAGAAGATTACAAAGACTATTTCGAAAAAAAAAAAAAATAGACCGATCGACCGACTAAAAAAAATATAATCTTCTCTTGGTTTCAACTCTAACAACTAATTAAAAAATGGTTCTGAATTTTTTAATCATTATTTTTAAAATAAATGATGAAACATTATTTATAATATAATTATTAATTAATTAAACAGGTATCTAGCACGGTTGAATTTATTATATTTTTTTAATAAATTACATACACATATCATGGAAGATTATTTTTTTTTGGAAAATTAACGTTAGAACAAATATTATTAAAGGAACATCAATACTAATTTTTTCAAAACAATTATTTGCAAGTAGATTAATTATTTACAAACTTATTAATAATGATATATTAAACCTGTGTTATTTCCTCTCTTTATTGAAGACATTTTACTACATAAATATAAATAATTTAGATTTTACTCGCTTGAAACATATGGTTTACCTTAAATTTTACGCATTATTTTATATTTTATATACCGATCAATAATATTTGTTTTGTAAATAAGTATCTTCGTTAAAAGGACTTATTTGAGTTACAGTCAATATTAAAAGTGGAACCTTCATCAGTTTACGTTATTTATTTATTATTATTATTATTATTTCACGTCAAAATAATTTCCCTTTTAGAAGTATAATATAACACTGCCGATTATTTTCTTAATTAAATGCTGTTTCTTTTAAATATTTATACTTTCATTGTAAATAAAAAATTGATGATGAATGCCATTTTTAGAAGGGCAAAAAGGTTTTTAGTACATACAATAATATCAATTGTATTTATTTATGGGTTATTTGAAAAATAAAACAAACCTCCCGATTTTCTTACAAATAGATAGTAATACAGTTAAAAATAATTAGTTTAATTTTAAATTTAGTTTATCAAATAAAAAGTGATAAGCATATAACATTTTAGACAATAATTTATTCAACATTATTATTTTTATTTAAATCTCCATTCTCATGACATATATTAAATTATAAGGGTTGAAGATTCCACATCAACCATAAATAAAATTATTTTATAATATATAAATAGTTATAAATAATTTTATTTATTAATAAATTTTATAAAATTGAATAAAACTTAAAAGTTTATCTTGTATAAAATTTATCTTCCGAAAATTTGTTGTAGTTATATATAAAAAAATTCAAATAAAACTAAAAAAAAAGAAGTAAAGTGAAGGTAATATTGGTACCATCTTTCTTTTCTATGAAAAGTAGTAGTACTATCTTATCTTGAAGCATTGATGATGAACACTAAAATTTAATGTGAGTGTGAGTTTTATTAATCTAGAGGTACTAATTAATTAAGAAGAATAGTTTGGTGAATATTTGATTAGTACAAAGTCATTAGTAGTTGGGGAAGAATAATTGTTGAAAGTTTTGTTAATGTATTATTTATTTATTTATGAAAAGAATAATTGGTGAGGAATTGATGCATAAAGATGTAAGAAAAGAAATGAATAATGTTAAGAAACGAGTGGCTGAGAGTGAGAGTCGGAAAAACAGCACACGTGGGGATCAGACAGTGCATCACATCCTAGCATTCAATTTGAAAGACCCTTTCAGATTCAAGCTCAAACTCAAAACTATCATTAAAATATATCATTGTTTAAAAATTTAATATTCAATAACAAGATTCATTTCTTAACTCGTTTTTTAATTCAAACATTTTATTAAAATAATTTATATCAGAATTTATAAATATATATTTGATCTTATCCTTAATTCATATGAGATTTCAAATGCATTTCGTTTCAATTTATGTGAAAAATTTAAATATAAATTTGACCTTATCTCAATGAGTAATAATATTAAAATAATGGATAACAAAGTTAAATAAATCTCACTAAAATAAAATTTGAACATAAAATTAATTATCCATGTGTGCCTTTTTGTTTGGATTGGACTTGTACAATTCCTTCAGGACAAAATTATTTGTACTCTTTTCAAACTTCTTTTCAACTTTTCATTTTCGGCGATTTCTTCATTCACCGTATCTGCACCTATCATTTTTTCAAAATTTCCAAATTATCCTTAATTAAAAAAATATATTTTCAATAAAAAAATTTAGAATGCAAAATTAAAAACTTGGAATTTAAAAATGTGTTTCGAAAATCGAAATCCAGAATATTTTCAGATAAAAAAGTTTCTGGAATTAATTTTTATTTACATCCTTCTTTTATATAAAAATATTTTTGTTATTTAGGAGAATATTTTTGTCATTTTCAATAGTAGATTGGGTGCATATTGGAATTGATATGGTGTAAGTAGAAATTGGCTTATTTTAAGCCACTTGATGCAACCTCAACAATGTCAAGGCAGTTTCTTCCTGCACCCCTACGTTTTTCTTCCTGCACCCCCACATTGTAATGCAAAGACAAAAATATCCCTATTATTTTTTAAAAACCCCAAAATACACATAAGACCCACACTACTCTTTCTTCTTCCGGACAATGCAATTCGGTAATTTTATGGAATGAGAAATCTGCATTTATTTTTTTGCATTCCGGATTAGAAAATCCATAAATCTTTCGGATTGGTGAATCCGGTAATCTTCCAGATCCATCAATCCTTAACAAAAATTAGACTTCTGGATTCAGCAATCCGGAAATCAACAAGTTGTTTTCGAAACACCCCTTTATTTGAAAAATAACACAAATCACTTTCGGATTGATGAATCCGTAGCATACTCCCGGATCTCAATATCCGGTAACCTAAAAAAGTGAAGGTCAATTTTGGGATTTACAAAACTGTGGGGGTGCAGGAAGAAAAATGTAGATGTGCAGGAAGAAGAAGCCCAATGTCAAATGTAAAAGTCAAAATTATACAAAAAGCCAAATTCAGATGACTGGTGGAAACGTTAAAAGCTATTAGGTTAGGTTCTATAACGCTGTTTTCTCTTCTTGTAAATCGATTTTGTCATTAGAGTTCACAATCTATTTTGTTGTTTTTTCTTTGGTAAATCGATTTTGTCATATATATATATATATATATAAGTAGAATTTACAATCGATTTTGTTGTTTTTTTGTAAATCAATATTTTTATTTTATTTTATTATAATCTCATACAAATTAGTTTTTTTTTTTTATATGATTTAGTTTATTATAAATTTATATATGAATTTTAATTATCGCAAAGAATTATAATCTGTTATTATAATTTTTTTAACCGTAACATTTTTTATTTTCCATTAGTGAAAAAAATTATAACAAACGAAAATATTATGTTTTGTATTTATGTTATACATATTGATTTTGTTTATAATTTTCTAATATATTTTTAATATGTATAAAAATTTATGTTGTTTTGTTTATATTTACGTAGGTTGTTATGTTTATATCAATATTTTTTTTTATAATTATAATCTGTTATAGTTTTTTTTATACGTGAATTACTTACTACAATGTTTTTTAATTTTGAAAAATATTGTCTTATTTGAATATTTAATTTTTTTTTTCAATTCACAATTTAATCTAAACACAATAATTTATAAAATTAAAATTAATTAAAATATATATTCATATTTCATTATTTATAAATTTTTTATTATAAAAATAAAATTATAAACTTATATTTTATATATTTTAAAAAAAAGTTATAAATACCTTACCAATCATAGTATTAATCGCAAATTCTAATAAACTTTCTTAAAACAATACTACTACAACCCTGGAACAAGAAAAACCTAACCGTAGTGAACTCTTTCCAAAAGGAAAGGAAAGGATAGAGTAGTTTTCGTGTCTCAAAAGAAAGATATCGTTAAGGTATGGTTTTAATATGCATTTTTGAATCAGTAGTTTATGTTTTCTTGTATTATATAATTAATCTCCATTTTTATAGTTGTTATTTGTTAACAACAACAAACTCAATTTTCTGTTAATATGTTTCTGTTTCCATATACTCTATAAAACTGTATTTACTAATATGAAAAATTGATGTATATATACTCTGGTTCAGCGCTCTCTCATACATCTTTTTTATGCCTTTTTGCGCATATAACTTTCTCATCTTTTATTTCTTACATGGTATCAAGAATCACTCCATTGTCAATACTAGAGTCTCTACAAACACTGCATTCCCCTTTCCATATCTTTGTCGTACCTATTAATTTCAAACTTTATCATGATAATTACCTAATCTGAAAACATTAGCCAACATTCATAGTATCAATTTTATATCATTCTTGTAATCTCCTATTGCTTCTTCCTCATCCACAGATACACCCTCTCTATTAACGCATAGAATCATAGAATCAATTTGTGATAGAGAGAATAATAAGGATACCATCACTATTAATGGATAGTATATCTCATGTATATTAGGAACATATTTTGTAATATCGATTTTGTTTATAATTAGGAACTTAATTATAGGATGCTAAGTTAGGAAAGAATTTGTATGATTCTATTGATATGGTGTATATATGTATCGGTACTATGGAGGAATGACATGTAGGATTTCCATAAAGAAATATATATTTTATTCAACCATTTAGCCATACATATACACCATTTCCATTTCAGTAGAATCATACAAATTCTTTTCTAACTTAGCATCATATAATTAAGTTCCTAATTATAAACAAAGTCGATATTACAGAATATGCTTCTAATATACATGTGATATACTATCCATTAATAGTGATTGTATCCTAATTATTCACTCTATCACAAATTGATTATGTCCGTTAATACTCTCCTTCTCTAGTCTCTCATCAACGAGACCAAGCCATAGTTGCTACCTTGCACGCTCTCAGGCTCATGGTCTTCTCCTTCGTAAGTCTTCACATCTCCATGTTCAAGCCTATAGGTTGGGCATCCAACAAACAAAAGGTAGTCTCACGAAATGCTTGAAATACTATTGAAGCGGCTTACAGCAGCAGCCCTCTTAGAAATCAAGTGTACTTCATGAATTATGTGTTCCCATTCCTATTCCATCCATATACACCATAATCTTGGAGCTGCTCTCCTTACTGCTAATCCGTACTTCAAATCAAAATATTTTGATTTAGACTTTCACTTTTGTACTTGACTATCATCTTACACACATAGTCTGGAACTACTCAAATCAAAACCCCCATGAAGTTCCCCCAGTAACAACACTTGTTTATTACTTAAAAGAATTCATGAGACGAAACCAGAGTAAATGTATTAATATTGCGCAATTGCTTCCTACAGCCAATGTTTTTGAATCTTCACTCAATACCTTATTATATGAAATGATAAGAATGTCATTTTTGAGTTTTTAAATAAGAGTGACGATGCATCACAAAATGTATTTCAAATTTGAATTTCTAGAATACTTTTTTGGATTTGGATTTTTGAACAGTTTTTAAAATATTCTGAATTTAGATTTCTGAAATACATTTTAAATTTGGACTTTTGTATTACATTTCAAGATTTAGATTTTCAACTACTTTTTTAGATTTTTGTTTTCTATAATTTTTTTCCAAAATATATTTTCAGATTTTGTTTTCTGAAATTTTTTATTTCTAAAATGCAAAAAATATATTTTGGATTTTTTCTAGAATGTATTTTTTTAATTCTGGATTTCTAATTCTCTAAAAAGACAATTTTAAAATTTCCAAAATTGATTGGTTTCAGGTAAAAAATATCAGGAAGCAATTGCCTTAATATTCACATCTCAAAGTTTAACCCCAATAATTTTGTGGGTAGCAAAGGCCTCATCCATTTCATACATCTTTATCAAAACCTTTGACAGATTGCAGAATTGCAATATATGCTATATACATTTTTTAGCAGAATGTATATGCTGTGTAAATTAAACAAATACCAATAATTACATAAAAAACACTTTGATTGTTCTATATGTTTTTTACAGAAACTACTATATTTTACAAATTTCTTATTCTGATGTTCTTAAATGATAATAAAGCTTAACAATGAAACTTACACTACCTTATTTCAACTCCTATAAGGCCTAAAAACCTATGTCAACCTTTAATGTTGAAATAAGGTGTATAAGACTCATCTCTGAAGGCCAATAACGGCTCCAGAAGAAAATTCTTGTTTGCTCCTCTGGCCACAAAGCTGATAGGATTATATTTGCTTATTCCTCTTTTGCCAATAAAACTTGCTGATTCTTTAAATGTAGCATCAGAAGAAGTCTTGCAACTGAGTTTCACTCCTCTACCAGAATGCAAACCACTATGCACAAAGCAACCATTATAGCTTTTTGATTCCAAAGATATGGTTTCCTTTCTTCCATCCAATCCTGGGACCACAACAAAAACACAAGAGGAGCAACCTGAGGAAGAGCCTGCTACTGTAAGAGGATGTTCCATTCCTTGGTGAATCACTCTCATTCCCGGATGATCATACGGTTCTAGCATTACTGTTTTACCTATAGCATCTGTCAATGTGGTAAACTTTGTGGCAGATTTTCCTGGGATAACTCTAAAAGTTGCATGAAGGGCCAAATCAGTTCCAGGCACAGGTAATTTTTGCATTGCTAATGGATGGTTGGAGTTTGTGAAAACATAAGTTGAGTTGGCAAAGGCTTGGGAAAAATAGAATAACTGACTGTTGTAGCTGGCTGGAATTGGAGTAATCCAGTCTTCTATAGATGCATTTGGTGCAGCTTTGATGTCCCAATCACCAGTTGTGTGACCAGCAAGAAGATAAGGACCATAAAGAATTGCTTGAATTGAGGCATATTGAGACCTGTCATCTGTGTTTGATTCAAAGCACTATATCAGTAATGTCAAATATTAGATATATTAAATACACACTGTGACAGAAGAGTAATGGTAATTAACATTTAACACAAATGGAATAAATATCTACTCAAGCTACCTTTTATGGCCTCGGTTCTAAGGGTCATGGGAAATTGAAGGCTTAGTTTGTCACCAGCATTCCATTTTCGGGTGATGGACAAAAAATTTCCTACATTTCCAGAAAGTTACAAGCTTTAATTTTTTCTTACTATGTGTGAATGTATGTAACTACAGTGAAATCTCAACTTTTTGGTTCTAAACAGAAATTCACACCTGGGGTTGGCAGAGATAAAGACTCATTATTCAATACACCCTTTGCACCATCCTTGTGCGTCCAAGTTGGTAGTCTGAGGTTAATTGTAGACAAAGCACCAGTTTTCTGCATAAGTAGATACGTTTTAGAAGACTAAGACAGGGATTTTACACTTGGTAGCTTGTTGGTTTCTTGTGAAGAAGGTTCACACATGTGAAAATATGACATGTATTCCTTTCTCCTGATTAGTTTACATATATCCATAACAAGGCAGCTTAACTTTTTTTAAAACTGAAAGCATTAGTAGAAGGGGTTTAGGACAAAACAGGCCAAATAAAGCCAGATTAACAATTATTGTGTTTACTCTAATGTTTCTAAGATGAATGTTTGGCTACATGAGATGCAGAACAAATGGAACAAGCACCTTAGCTGGAGAAAATGTAAATGACACTCGTAGGAAAGGATCCCATGAAACAGCTGGAACAACAGTCTGATTAACAATAATTTGCCCAGACTTCCAATTGAATAAGCTTGATATGTACTGGATAATGTAAAGAGTAGGATTTTTCCCTCCCTCTTCAAAATATATAGAATCTCCCAGCTTTGAGAAGGATTCGATTCCTAATAAACAGGGAAAGAAATTTGAGAACATAAAGAGTATGGAGAAGTATAGAAATGATATGGTGTAGTTTAGTTTGAAACTTTGATGCAACTTGAGAAGTATATGATGAACACAGGGTGACCTGTTCCATAGCAGCACCAGAAACTATCAAACTTCGTTCCCCAACCAAGGCTAGTTTTAGCCTTGGAAACCCCGCGACCTTGAGGAAGCATATATATCATCACTCCAGGTTCTGTTCCTCTTTGAATGCTTAAAACACCATTTGTTAAGGCACGCTCATAGTAATCTGCATATGATACCTTTTTGGACCATCTAAAAAGGTGGCGTGAAACCTGAAAAATTGTTTTTTTCCTTGTACTTAAAGAGGACAATACAATAACTTCATAGGAAATTGTTTATTTACACTCACTCATATGAGCACATAAATCCACAAATACATACTAATGCAATACACCATGATGTGATAATATATCTACCATTTTTTATATTCATTTTCAGCTTCTCAGGTATTCCATGATGATTGATGAAGATTGGCTGTACCTTCAACATATTGTAAGTGGTGCATGATTCCTCATTGTCGGTTGATTCTAGGGTGTCTCCAATTCTCTTTGGATCACTCCTATGAAGAAAAATCGAAGCAAAGTATTTTTTTTTAGAAATACTAGTAACAATAAAATCTGTGAAAACATATTAACAAATTGAAGTGCATATGAAAAATAACTGAAACTTAAATGCTGATATCTTGATACCAAAATTCGTCCACTGATGTCCCTCCAGTTGCATAAGTATGAGAAGAGTTAACAAGATCCATAAAGAATGTTCCTATTTCCTAACACCAAAAACCGAGAACCTGTAATGGAATCTAAAATAATAATAACAAATTTCAGTACCAGTAATCTACATAGCAATTCACCTTATAGAGTGGATCACCAGTGACTTCATACCGCATTTGAGATCCAACAACCACTGGGATATGTGTGTTAGCATGAAAATTAGCTATGTCATTAGCCTACATCAAAGAATTTTAGAATTTTCATGCCTTGTAAAAGATTAAATACAATATCTAAACTAGAAATAAATACCCGAAGTTCAACATACAGATACTTAACCATGGAAAATTTTCTAGTTTGTATTATGTGCCTTTTTTTACTGATGTTCTTTAGTTCTTATTATTTGAAAGCCAAAATTGTTACAGCATGGCAAAAAGAGTAGAGATGTGCAAAAAATAGTTCTTTCAACTGTTTTATAAAGTGATTCAGTTCAGTTTGTTTGTCTAGTTCCATACTTATGTATGATTCAGTTTTCAAAAAACCAAACCAAGATCATTTAAAAAAAATTGTTCTGTACACAAAACCAATCATAAAGGGGTTCCATTTGAATTTATAAAAAATCACTTTGATCTTGCAAAAGCTGCATAATGAAATTTGTGACAATATGAACTTGAAAGTTGACTTAGGCTTAAATTTCAGTACTTTAATAGTGGCAATTCTATCATAATGAAAAAAAACACTACCTTCACTGCAAGCAAACCTAAAAAGCATGGCTTGTCAAAAAGGTGAGCTAACAGTAGATGCCTTTGATCTCCCTGCATTGACAAGGCATGTAAGTTTACAGCACAACCAGGTACCATGAACAAGAAGCCAACACTTAATAAAACAAACTGAAACAAAGGAAGAATTGAAAATAGAGTATGATATAAGAATAATCTATCAAACGTACGAGTCAACAAAAGTAATGTTAAAGAAACAAATTGGACCATTAACGTACCGTTATGCTGTATAGTTTGTAAAGGACATCATTCATGCCTCCAGTTTCCTCATTCAGTGATTGATAATGTCTACTTATACTAAATTTTGTTATAACATTCTGCACTCTGTTGTAAAAGTAATCTACCATCCATTTCACCATATTTAGAGCTTGAGGATTTCTAGCTATAGAATGTTGATCCAGAAGGCCAGCCAATATCTGCCAAAATACATTTTTGAGAAAAAAAAAAAAACTAAATTAAAATTTCCCATATTTCTGGATAAGTTAAATGAAAGAATACCTATAAATTAACTTATATATACATATATGCCTAAGTTGGAATGCCCTAATATTAAGGCTGAATGCTGTTGCAGAATCAAATTATCAGTCACCTTTTGAGAGTACCTTGTGAATGGTGTAATAGGGAGCCCAAACATGCTCAGTAGCTTCAAATCGATCAAAAAATTCAGATGGAAAGGCAGAGAGATATCCTGTTCCAATTTTCTCCTGACAGATTGAGAGATTGGCAACAAGGGCTGACATTTTCTTCTTCAATCTATCATTATGTGTGCTGGCCCACATTAAAGCTGATGCACTCAAGTAGTGCCCTTGAAAATGTCACAAGCAAGTAATTGTAGTTAACCATGAAAAATGAGTCTTAAAGGCATAAAGTTGCAGCCATAAGTCAGCCATTTACGAGTAAACACTTTCATATATGTTTTAGTCTTTGAGTGACAAAAAAATCTATTATAGAGTTAAGTTCAAGCAGTGGTAGCATCAATAATAGTCTTGTGCTGTGTTATTAAGCTTTCAATCGTTTTTCATAGCCCTTTCTTCTTACTCCCCTGCAGTTAAGAACTCTTTATGAAGATAAGCAATGAGCTGGGAATGAAAAAAGAACCTGAGTACAAGTTAGACTTAGTAACTTAAAACCAGACGATCAAATTCAATGAGTGTGACTTGGTTGAGAAATGTTATAAAAAAGAACATTGAAGAACAAAAGAGAAAAAGGAAGTCAGAATATGAAAAGGAGTATTTCTTCTGTTTTTCTATTAAAATCAAAGCAAACAAAGTGTCAGAATATAACATCCCTTCTAGATCAACTAAAGAGAGAGAATAAATGTTAGAAGTAAACAAGACAAAACAAAGACTACACCTGTACCTGTACGAATAGAAACAACTACGAATTAAAAAAAGCAAAATTGATATTAAATTTGTTCTAGAAGTTTTGTATCATGTCCTTTGATAAGAAACACGTATAACATACATGTTTGTGAGGAAATATTTGAGTTTGATTCTTACATAACACATATGTAAGAAGGACCGAAGAGTTTTGAGTATGTCCAAGTCTCAAACCAAAGATTAATTTCATAGCTTAGATAGGTAATCCAAGACACCACATATCCATGGTCCTGACCAATTTCTACTTGATGCATACTTGAAATTTTCAATTTATGAGTAACAATTAATCAAACTTAACCATATATCATGCAGATATTAATGAAGAGTATGATTATCTCAGACTACCTAATAATTTCATTACAGTCAGGATAATACCTTAAAGTCAAGACGTCAAAAATGGTAAAAACTAGATGAGGAATGAACTTAAACTAACCAACAAAATGACCCCGTAGCTCTATTTTTGGATCTTCCCACCCTCCATATGGTGTTCCAGGAGTTGGAAGACCAGCTGTGTTCCTAAAGCTCCAGAGTAACCTGTCCACATCCAACATCAACAGATACTCTAAGTTTGTCTGTTGTGCCCGAGCATGAACTGAACCCTCATGCAATCTCACATCATGCAGAGACACTTGTTTGAGAAAATCTTGGCGTTGGTGGGGTGCCTTCAAGACAACCACTTTCTCAATTTTCCTCAACATCACATCCCAATCATGTTGGTATTCCTCTTTCAACAACTTCCTTGGTACCAAATCAGCCCAAATGTGATCATGGTCACCCTTTGGAGCCAAATTATAATGAGAGATTATGTTCCAAGTTTCATTCATGGATGTTGATAACTGGTAACGGTAAGTGTGTGATTGAGCAATGTTGTTTGTGCACTCTTTACCCTCAGCGGAACCCCACAGCACAATTGCAACAAAAGCAAATAGAAAAGTCATCACCCTCCTGGGAAATTCAAATTACAAAAAGGGCGTTTATAATTTCTGGTCAAAATTTAATTTTTTGTTTGTTTTGCCAGTATATTTATTCGTAAGAGCAGTCTTAATTGAAGAGTTAAGCATGGCCATCTGTGTCAAAGTAGAATCATTCGAAAACTTGCAAGTTAAAGCAAAAGGTTCCAGAATTTTGATCAAAACTGTTAATTATTTGAAGAAAAAAATTAGAAGCTTGTGCTAATTTTTTTGTAGATAATATCATCCTTTGACGTGAAGTGATAAAGTGACGTTACCTTTGGCTTGCAAGTTTCGTAGTTGAATGATAAAACTAGGAATCACTGAAAGTATGTGTTCTGTTATGTTCTGTTTTTTTTGTGTGCTCTTTATCCGCAACAAAACGGCACAGCAAAGTGGTAACTAAAGCTAGCAGAAAAGTCATTCTATCCCTCTGAGAAGAAAAGGTAATAATGACGTCATAATGGACTACAAATAATTTTTTTTAAGGAAAAAGTAACAAGTTTTAAAGTATGTATTTATAAAAAAAAACTGCAAATTACTTTTATGACTAATTTCTATGATCTAATTTGAGAAAGGAAATTTTTATGTCAAAAGGTGTTAAAATAAAAGCTAGAATTTATTATAGCTTTTTTTTAACAACTTTTCACTCTAAGCTTTGTTTGAAATAAAAAGTGAAAGTATTAAAAGAAATTCTATATTAAATAGGATCATAGCCATTGATAATTTTTGTTTAACTTCCAAAATATTTTTTTATTTATTTCTGAACTTATGATTTTCATATGAGAAAATACTAATTCGATTAAATATGGGCATTTATTTAAAAAATATAAATAAGGCAAAAGGTTTAGAATTTTTAATATTGTCTGGAATTGGACTGTGAAACGAGTTCAGTCCAATAATTTCAATGGAATATCTGGAATGGTGGAACGGAGATATCTTTTTGCACCTCCATTATTTATTTCTGCACCATTATAAATATAAAAAATATATAATTTTAAAAAATAATTTTAGATTTTGTAATTTAGAAATATTTTTAATTTCCATATTATAATCTATAAATAATTTTTAACATTAAATTTTTTCTGAATGACTATTTATAAATTAATAAAAAATTATTAATTATGTAATCGGATAGTTTTATGGATTATATAATTTATATTTCAAAGCTATTTTAAAGTTTTAATTTTAATTTGATGTACATCTTTATTCACGTGATCGTTATATTAATTTATTTTTTTAATATATTTTAAATTATTATTACAAATATATTTGTATATATAATTTAGATATAACAACTATGGTGTACATTTATTATACAAGTTGATCTTATGCTATTTTATTTGTTGAAATTTAGCCTATAATATAATTTTGGTATGTGAAGTGTGAATGGTTATCGTATTAATCTTTAGAATGTAAAAGCATAATAAATATGTACAATGTCAAATAACTAGTGTTACTAATCCGTGGGAAAAGAAATACAAATATAATTATTAGGTACAATTACTGATGAAGTATTATTATTATTATTATATTAATAATATTTTATACTATATTTTTGACTTTTTTTATGGTATTTTTTGGGGTTTTTTTATTAAAGTTTTTTACTTTTATCATTTATGTCGATTCTTTTCATCTCTTTATCGGTTTGTTTCTTCTATTGTTTTTCATATTGTTGTTTCTGTGTTTGTTGCAACATAAAAATAATTTCTTTTTTGATTTTCTTATAAAAAATTGATTGCTTTTGATGTTTTGATATAAAAAATAACTTAAGATTTAAACTATATTATAAAAGTAAAATAAAAAATTAATGTTGTAAGTGAAATCTGAAAAATAAATAAAAGTGAAATCATAAAATAGTTATTTTATGTATATGACATTTTATGGTCAGAACAAATACCACAAAGAAAACCATAAATAAAGAGTGTAATAAATATAAACATAATAAATTAAAAATAAAA
>Ga0123342_1000163_pt1 | contig 87106 bp, 33 predicted proteins | sample Turbeawhitnodule_FD_89960 | JGI IMG/M metagenome (GOLD analysis project Ga0123342, IMG submission 89960) | Root nodule microbial communities of legume samples collected from Mexico - Turtle bean Mexico white nodule | ecosystem: Host-associated > Plants > Roots > Nodule | place: Mexico: Nepantla...
GAAAATCATGAAATAGAAACCAATTTGTAGAAACCAAAATAATTAGTTGCAATAGTAACTAAATTAGAGACCATTTTAGAAACTAAAAAGAAATTTGGTTTCTAAATTAGTTTCTATTATTTTTTTATTATTGTTAAATAGTTTCTAAATTTGTATATAATTAGCAACCAAAGTTTTTGCTATCAAATTTAGAAACTAAATAATTGGTAATTAAAACCTTAGTTTTTTTTTATAAAGTTTGGTAATTAAAACCTTAGTTGCTAATTAGATACTAATTTAGAAACTATTTAACAATAATAGAAAATAATATAAACTAATTTAAAAACCAATTTTTTTTTAGTTTCTAAAATAGTCTCTATTTTAGTTTCTATTGTAACTAATTATTTTGATATCTAAAAATTAGTTTTTATTTCATGATTTTCTTGTAATGATAGCTTACATTATATTATTATTCTAGTAGTTTTACGATAAAATCGTTCTACTTTTCTTCTCTAGCAAGTTTTATGGCGACAGTTTTTTTTCTTTTTGTAAAAAGGTCCACATGTTATATAGAATCAGTTTTAAAATTTTTGAATGTATATGTATTTTTCTTTTTTAAGTGAAACCTATATTTCTAACCCATGTACATATAATTAGTTTTTAATTTGGTTCTTACATGTAAACATCTATTAGTTAACTGATTTTCTTTCCTGTATTATACTCTATTACATTTCCATGTGTTTTTTTTATCAGCAATTATCTTTCCATGTGTAAAGCACCAACAATTGTAACTGAAATTAAAAGGATTCAAAAAAAAAATTATTGTGGGGTTAGGGACACAAAACTGTAATTAACGTCTGAAATTTTGCAATGCAATAGTTTCCTATTAAAAGTATACTGTTTACAGATATTTTTTCCTAAAACATGAGTGAAAAAAAATAAAAATAATAAAAGGTATTAATTTAATAAATAAAATAAGATAAAATTAATTTGATGGGAAAGTATAAGTTTTGTGCAGTAAAAGACTAAAAAAATAACTAGAATGAATGCACTAGAAGAAGAGATGAGCCCGGGTAAGAAAAGACCTTCCGCTGCAATTTAATGAAGCTTAATCTCTTTGAGGCTACAGATAGGGACCACAATGAAAAAAAAAAAAAGAGAGAGAAAAAAAAAAGGGAGAGTAGAAAATACTATTAATGAAATCATTAATTTTAGTATTTAAAATATTTAATACTATATTAATTAAATTAATTATTATTTTAGGGATTAAAAAAGTTATTACTTATAATAAAGTTTATAAATTTATTTTTAAAATGGTATTTAATTTATCAAGTATTTGCTAAGTAATTAGTAGTTAAATCATTAATAACTAGTTAGATATTAAAAGATAGTTTATAAATTTTATTAATAATAAAATTTACTTTAAATAATAATATATTTAATCTATAAAATAATATTTAATTTTTTTTATAAAAGCTTTCATTTTAGGTATCACTATTCAACTTGATATCTCAACTAGACTGACACTTCAAGTAATAACAATTATTTGTCATCACATGAAAAAAGTATTATTATTAAAAAAAGGAAAGAAAATACAAAAATATGCAAATATGTTAACGATACATAGGTAGACTATACCTATTCATAGAGAATTCTAATAACAAACTAGATGGAAGCCTATTATACCAATGAAATTATACTCTATGAATAAATCTTAAATTAGCTAACTTATCAGCACACAGATTCCACTCACGAAAGATATGATTAACACTACACCTGATTTTCTCAGTAATTAAGACAAGTATTCCATCGATTATAAAACATCCACAGAACATTAGTCATACTAGTAAACGCAACATAAACCAAGGCAGAATCACATTCAAGTCAGACATTAGTAAGCCTAATCTTTTGAGTTTCCTCTATAGCATGTATAACTCCACCATAAAACATAGTAATCATAGCAGTCTGAACTTCAAGAAACGCAGAGAAAGCACCAATAAACTCCCTCATATTCCCACGAAAAATACATTCACAAGTAACAAGACCAAAATACCCCTAGCAGCTCCATCAGTGTTAATTTTAACCTAGCCTAGTGAAGGAAACTTCCATCTAACAGGAAGAAGACGAAGAACTTTACCACTGCGAGTATTAATACCAAAAAACTTAATCACATTGAAATCCAACATATCATTCTTCATTGAAGTTTTAGACGAATTTCCTACTAGAAAAGTTAGATCTTTAATTACCGAAATAGTCCTAAAACTTCAATCTTATCCTGAAATTTAGTATAATTCCTCATATGTCATACCATCCAAATAGAAAAAGTTATCACAACAAGCTTAGTCAATTTAACCAAAGGACCATCACTCTTAATAAAAGAAATAATATCATCCTTATTAAAGAAATGAGAAGTAAGAAAAATCGGTTAAACCCAACTCCAAATATAAAAAGTATTAGAATATTCAAAAAAATAAATGTTGAATATATTTCTCATGTTTTTCACAAAGCATATACATAGAACATATATGCAAACTTTTTGTCTAATATGTTAATCTGTAGGAAGTCGCCCATAAAAAATAATATTTAATTTAGCCAATAACTAATTATATTTTTCTCTAAAATTAATTTTTATTTTGTAGTAGAAGATATCATCTATATATATTTATTTAATTTATTAATTCATTTTTTCATTGATGTAATCTCATTTATTTTATTTATTTCAGTTATTATATATTTGTTTTGTTTTATTTACTTCAAATATTTTATTTATCTCTAATTGCTAGTCCATTTTATCTATTTTATTTTATTTATCTCACTCCTTTATTTTATTTTAGTTGTCATAAAATCATAATTTTGCATTAGTTAGAAATGTACATCATTTTGTCATCAAAATAACAAACAAGTCTTAAAAAAAAACTATCAATTTTTAAAAAAATTAACAATCATTGGACTAATTTCAATCATTTCCATATTACAAGTGTGGATAATCTAAAATTTGAACCAAGAATAAAAATTAATTTAATGAAAAAAAAATATATAACCAAACTTAATATTAAATATGTTTGAAATTAAACATATATTTTTTTAAACAACCAAAGTAATTAATTAACGGTATCAAATATTTCATCATAATTAACGACACATGGAATTTCTCTTCATTTTTTTCATAAAATTTTAGCGATTAAAATCATTTTTCCGTTGTAAAGTAAATATATCGGTTTACAGTTATGTGTATGTTCACACATTCATACATATACAAATGTAGATCAAATAGTGAATTCAACAACAACTTGCTTCCTTTCAAAACCAAAACAACATTTCTATCAAAACCACAAACAATTTAGATTGGAGGAACAACACACATCGTATGATAATATTGAGATTATTTAGAAAGAAATACTGAACAAATAAGGTAATTTACACTACTACTCCAACTCTAATCCCCAGCATTTTGTCATTTTTTAATAAATGCACCAGTTTTTTTTAAAACTTTGGACTCATTCATTTGGCCCAACATTTTTAGTATTTGTCATCCACTTTTTACATACACAACCAACAACAGTTTTTTGTGATAAACAAAATAAAATTATTAAAGAAAACTGGTACTACATTTATACATCTAAATAAATTTTAGATATTTGTATGACTTCTTTCATCTTATATTTAATAAAAATAATCATTTAAGTATTTGTGTGATTATGGACACAATCTTATACTCAATATCTCTTCTTGAAAATTTATTAAAAAAATTTTAAATAAAATTTATGCAAATCAGGTTGAAAATCTCACATCGACTAGAGATTAGAGTCTTTCATAGTATATAATTGAATGCAATATGATTAATATGATTCATAAGAGTATTAATCATAGTCACTTACATTATTTTATACTCTAATGAATGTGAATCATACAAAATGTAAATTTTTTAAAATATAAATATTTTTAAAATTAAAAAATATAACAAACAAATATCTCTTTGACTTTAAGAGCTACATGATACCTAATTTTCTATTGTGAATGGAAATATCTTCGGACAAAGTAAATGTTTGTCGGATTCACTTTGACTTTTAAAATTGCGTAGTCCCTAATTTTTTATTTTGAATGAAAATTCTTAGGAGTAAGGTCATTGTAGAGTCCAAATAAAAAAAAATATTTAAAAATATTTTATTTATCTTTCACATATGTTTTTGTTGCTATCTTTTGAAAAAAATAAACATTCTAAAAAATAACAATTTTTAACCTATTTAATTAAAGGTGTCGTTTCAGGATGAACGTTCTAAGGTGTAATTCGCATACTATTTATTTTTTTTAGATTTTTTCGTTGTTTTTCTTTTTAAACTATGGGTGAACACTTCCTCTATTTTTCAAAGATTTTTATCATTGTGCCCTCGTGATCCCAATTACGACACTATTGCTTATGCTTTAATAGTTAAAAATAAATATTTTGAAATAAAATTACAATTGAAAATAGTAATATTAATATTAATTTTGGAAAAGGAACTTAAACATAATTTACGATTTATATCATTTTTGGAAAATAAAAATAAAATAAAAATAATACAAGTTATTGATTTAGTTAGAAAAAAAACATTCATTAGTTGAACCGAAAAATGATCACTAAAACTTCCATACAAATTGGTCATTAAATTTGTCATTCATTTATTTCGGTAATTACATAAAGTCACTTAATTGTTTACTCATTTCAGTGACTAAATCAACTATAGATTTCAATATATTTATTTAAAATGTTAAATATAGTTAAGGATTCATTTAAGTGTCTAGGTGAAATAGCAATATCAAAAAATTAATAGTTTACTATATCTTGAAAAGGTAAATATTTTGAAATAAACTAGCAATTAATGGTATTAATTTTTAAAAAGAAATTAAAAGTTTAAAAATATAACAATAATTTATCAAAGTAGGTTATTTCTTGAAAAAATAAATTAAAATAAAAAATAATACAATCAATAATTTTTTTTTAATATATGATTTTTGATATAGTTTATATATATATATATATATATATATATATATTTTATTTTAATAATATTTTTTTATATGGTAACAAATAATTGTTATTATTTGAGTTGTCAAGCCAAAATGTCAAATTTTATGCCTAATATAAAAGTTAAAAAAAATTAATAAGAAAAAATAGGTTATCAAGTTGGATAAAATATTGATCACTAAATAAGTCATAAAAAATAATTATTGATTTCGATCACTGATTTATGTGACTAAATCATTAACTGAATTATGTAATTAGATGAGGCATTATACGTATATGATAAAAAAAATAGTGATTGATCACTTAATCAGTTACTAATTTTATTTGTGACTAATTTTTAATATTTAGACCAAAATTGTAATTTTTATATATAATATTATTTTCTATTTCTCGAATTATCTACCTTGATCATCTTGCAGATAAACTTGTTTTTTAAAACTGTGGGTCTGCCAACGTTTTAATAGGCTTATTTGAAAAGGATTTTCTTAAGTATTATATCAATTATTTTATAAATACTGTATACTTTTTTTTTCATTTAGACGTTTCTAATCACTATATTCAATGCTTTATTAATTTATCTCCTTGAAATATTGGTCCAGCATTTAAGATTTTTTTAATTTTGTCTTAATTGGAACTAATGTTGAGAAGCTAGAATTCAACTTAATATAAGTTATTAAAACTTTATGTGAATCGTACGTTTCGAATATATAAAATAAATGGCAAATTTTCCCACACATCCATAACTTTGTCCAACGTCTCCATATTTTTTTTATTCCAACAATATTTTACATTTTCATACCTTTTTTAATTTTAACAATATTTTTGTTTTATAAATAAAATTCATGTTAGACATCACTATGTTATTTGACATCTCAGTTAGGCTGACACTCCAAGTAACAACAATCATTTGACATCACATGAAAAAAGTATTATTAAAAAAAAAAATACAAAAATATGGAGAGACTAGACCAAAACTCATATGTTAACAAAAACTATACATAGGTAGACTATATCTATTAATAAAAAAATTTAAGAATAGACTATATGTAAGTCTATTATATCAATGAAATGATTCTCTATGAATAAATCCTAAATTAATTAGTTTATCAGCACACGCATACGAAAAATATGAGTAACCCTAAACTTGATTTTAACAATATCTTTTTAAGAAGTATGATAGAGTTTGGTATTTTTTTTTCTTCATTTTCAAGTGATATTAGTTGTTTATGGTGATTAATGATAAATGTTTATGATTAATATAAATTTTATGATGTTTCATTGATTGTGGTTGAATTTTTGTTTTTTTTTAATTACAGAAGTTCAAAAGAAAAACTTACAAGATATAAAAATGGAGTATAAAACTAAAAAAAATAAAATCTCAGACGATAGTATAGTTTCAACGCAGTCGGAGAAAATTGAAAGTGTTACAACCGAAAGAGTGATATGTTGATGCATATGAAGTTATTTAAAAGATAATATTATATTTCATCTAGAGTTATTTAAGAAATTTAAAAAAAATAAAACTACTTTTCCCAATTTATATAGAAATGCATGAAAAACATAAGATGGAGAAAGAATTTGCCAATATAAATTACATCTCTAAAGTGATATTTTCAAGCCCTATGTGTTAATAAATGGGCAAATTTATGGGCCCAGCCAGAAAACATGATAAATTTATAAATTTGGAATTTTTTTTCTTTTATTTATTAAAGATAAATCTATTTAAATAAATTATATCAAATAAAATGTAATTCCTTTTTCTAGATATTTAGTTATGTAACTTTTTTATTTTAAAACATCAGTTTCAAGTGTGGAAACCACCTTTTCAAACTAAGTTTGCAGAGTTTGAGGATTTAACAGATCAGACCTAAAAATTGTTCGTCAGTATTTAGGTTTAAAATAAAAGGATTCGTTATTCATGTATTCAACCTTAGTTCTTCCTATCTTCTCATATTTTCACAACATATATTCTAACATAATATCAAATGTTTCATATTTAATATTAAATTTTATTCTTTTCAAATACATTATTAATTTAAATTTCAAATTTAATATAATTTTTTAATACACTAATTAACTTTATTTTCAACTTAAATTCTCAAAAATAGACTTATTTGTTTATAAGTTAAATTTTAATTTATAATTATTTCAAAAATCAATATACATAATAGGATCTATTTTCAAATTAAGTTAAAAATACATTGTGTAAGGGATAAAACAATTTTGAACAAAATGTAATTGTCAAACTTAACAAATATGAGATTGAGTTTAAAGGGATATATTTCTTTGTGTTACATAGTTTATAAAATGTTACACGTAACTCCCAAAATTTATAATAATATTGTCTAAATATAATGTATTAAATTAAATTAATTTTAAATAATTATTAGTTTTAAAAATATTATATGATCAATATTTAATAACAAAATTAATAATTAATAATAAAAAATTTAAAAATAAACTTATCTCTTCGTAGGAAAAGAGATAAGTTAGAAATAAAGATATCTCTTTCTCCATTATTACATATATTAAAAATAAATAAAAATAATTATTTTTTCTATAGAAAATGGTGAGAAATAGTATTATTAAAACTAATGTACCTATCACTACAATAAAATTATTAAATATAAAATTAATTAGTTACTATATTAACTAAATTAGATATTATTTTATAAATTACAAAATTATTGATATCTAAAATAATTTTTATTATTAATAAAAAATTATAAATTATTTTTTAAATTAGTGTTTAATTAGTTGCCAATATTTTAATTATTCACTACTTTAGATTCTAAATGTTAAATAGATATTAATCTAAAAGTAATTTCTAATGAATGATCTTATTGTGGTATACAATCTCAAAAAGTAAGAGAAAATTCATTTTATTTTATAATTATTTTTTTCTCACTGAATTGTTTGTAGTTTCATTTCATTTATTTATTTGTTAATTTTATAACTATTTATCAAATAAGGTCTTGTTAATCTTATCTTATTTATTTAGTTATTTATTAATCTTATGACTACTTTTGTTCAGTGAAATATACAACCTTATCATGTTTATCTAGCTACTTTATAATTATATTTGTCTGGTGAGGTATCCTGGACTTCATTTATTTATTTAATAATCATCATTACTTGGTGGATGTTTATAATTAGTCTTCTTTAATCATTTATTGTTATTTAATTTATATATATATTACAAGAAATTAATTAAATATTAATTAAAGTTAAAAATAAAAATAATTAGTTACTATATTAATTAAATTAGATATTATTTTAAAAACTAAAAAATTATTTGTATTTAAAATAATTTTTATTATTAATATTTTATAAAGTAATTTTTAAATTAGTATGTAATAATTAGCTATTAAAATTTTAACTATTAATATTAAATTGAATTTGATATATTTTTATTTTAATATACACCTTCTTCGTAATATACTGTCATTTAAGTGGATTTATGTTATAAATTTTAATAAAATTCTAATTTATATACTTAATAATTGAAAAGATCAACTTATGGCTACAAAAACCAATCAAGTAATTAAGTTAGACGTCAAAGGCCCAAGTTCACATGCAAAACAAATAAGGGCATTTCTTCTTCCACCCCTGGTTTAATCCTACACCTCTATAGAGATGGTGAACTTATCATTTTCATTTTTCTCATCCATTCTTCATCTTTTTCATTATTTCTTTATCTTCTTCAACTCCTTTTCATCTTATTCACCTATTTTTGCTTGTAAGTCAATGTGGTTAAAGGGTGTGTGAAATGTCGTGATTATACAAACATTGTTTCATGCTTTTGGAATTTTTTTCCTCCCACTAAAACGAAAATGAGTTTATTTCTTCAAGCTTCATGATTTGGAATATAAATACATAATCCTTAATACAATACAATTTTTGTAATATGGATTGCACAATCCATAAAGTTTTTGGCTTCCACAATTCAAAATTTTAAAAAAAATGAATTCAGAAAAATATTTTTGGAATTTAAATAATTAAAAGGGTGGGAGAAATTATGAGGGTGCAATAAGAAATTATAGGGGTGCAGGAAGAAAAACTATACAACACCTAAGTTGGATTGAGCCCATCATGTTTACATGTTTAAGGGGACTGTTTCTTCCTACACCTTCATATGTTCTTCTGTCACTCCTATACAAAATATGAAAATACATTTTTATCCTTTTTATGTCACCCCATATTTCGGATTACATAGTTCGAAAGTTAATTTTGAATTTGGAAATAGCTTAAAAATTATGTAATCTATAATATATTTTAAAAAAATTATATTCTGAATCATATAATTAAGAGTTTGGATTTGAGAATAGCTTTCGGATTATATAATTCAAACATGTATTTAAAAAAGATTTTCGGATTACATAATCTAGAAACTAATCTCATATTGAAAAAAATTCTAAATTATGTAATCCAAAAACTAATCATGCATATGAAAAAAGGTTTATGAATTACATAATCTAGAAGCTAATTACGAATTTGAATCCAAATTATATAATTCAAAATATTACATAAGAACATTTTTAATATAAAAAAATTTATGGAGATAAGAAAAGAATATATTGAGCTGCAGGAAGAAACAGTCGTTTAAAGATTAACATGTTGGATTTGTTCAACAGTCATGTTGCTACTGTGAAAGCGAGTATGAGAAAACTCATATTCACTGAGATAATGGAAATGATAATGTTTGATGAGAGATATTGTTAATGTGAGTATATTTTATTCTTTTGTTGTTTTTATTTTGTTTTAGACATGAACATATGTCTTTTTAGGAAGAATTCAATTTTAGGGTACATAAGAAATTCAGTTTGACAAAATTATACAAATATGAAGATAAATAAATAATATGTATTTAAAACAAATCTTTTAATTGAAATTATAACTTGAAATTCAAAACAAATTAACATACCTCCTTAACTTAGAATCCAACATATTTTGTTCTATATTAGAACTCATAAAGTCCTTGGAATTGTTTAGCATCCTTTAGACTAGAATCCATATTAGGAACATTCTTTTTCATTCAGTTTTATACCATCTCACTTTTCTCCATCTATTCTTTTGCAAGACAGAAAATCATAAATGGAATGATAGTTAGTGGAAACAAATTTTTAATCAACAAAATTACATCGTTCTTATTAATGAAATTAAACGTTCATCCTTTATTTAACAATCCAATTTTCATTGTATATTTTACATAAAAGGAAAGATGGCTCATAGTATGGATTCTGCTTCAAATGATATATATATGTTAATGAATATTTTTTGGTTCTTTTTACTATCAAGGTAAATTAATATTTTGTATCATTTTTTGCTTGAAATTTTCTCAAACATTGTAAATTTCTTAAAAAATTAAAATCAAAAGATGCAAAAAAGAAAATCTATCCTTAATAAGAATAAAAGGACAAAACAAAAAATATTTTGCTGGCTTTTCTTTTGAAAACTTTGGTTGTATATAATGAAGGTTTTGTTCCCATCTGGCTAAGGATCAGTTTCAAAGTGAAGGAGTATTCTTCTTAGTGAGTATTGAAATCTAGATAAATATCATAGTTTGTGGTCTTGTTAATATGACCCTTAATTTTTGTCACACATGAATATTCAGGCAAAGGATCTTCACATAAACAACATCAATATTAAGAATGCTATAGAAATTTTAATTAACCAAGTTGCCCTATTTAATCATTCAAATTGAGGATTTTCTTGTCATTAACTAATATAATTGTTTTTTTTATATCATCTTATATTTTTTTTTCTTCTGTAGATTTCTTTTGCATACATAATTATAATAAATTAGAATAAATTAATTCATTATTTTATTTTATTTTTTTAAAATTAAAAATATATTATAGTTATAAATTGGTAATGGATCTAATATCTAGTGCATTTGTTTCACATAAAATAATATAAGAAATATTGTTGGCAACCCTATAATTCATAGAAAGTAGTATAACTAAAGATGGTGGTGATTAAGAGAATTATTACTTTTCTTCTTAGTTGGTGGTCAGTTGTCTTCTGTCTTTTCTTCACCTCATTGAACGACTTCCTCCTCTTCTCTTGTTGTCCTCCTCTCTCTCGCAAACTTTCAGTTCATATGGTATATGTAAAAGACATTTTGATGCTCAAGTGAGATTTCGGTATTCAATGTTGAGTGTAATTAATGCGTGATGATAACGTACTTTTTCCCTTAAACTTAAGACTATTTATATGATTATTATGGATTCATTGTTATTGGACCGGATTAGTGTTTGGATCATGATTAAGAACACATTACCTAATGTTTAACCACTACTTTAGACTTGTTAATCCTCTATTGGACTTAATGAATTTGGTCATGTCGATCGACACTAACCGGATGCTAAAACTTTCATCCTTCATTCCATACCGATCAGTACAAATTCTAATTATTTTGTTTTTTAATTAGATGTAACCAACTAGAATCCATTTGTCTTTCTTATTTACCAAATAATAAAGGAAGAAAAAATAAAACGAGAAGAAATAAATAAAAAATGGAATAGCAACATAGTTGATAATAGAAGTCTTCCACATCAAACTTACAAGGTGGAGACCCTCCAACTAGAAATGAATTTTTTTAGTGTCATTCTGGACAAAGCTTGTTGAACTATTCCAAGTAAAAAAAATGATAAAGACCTTAATAGATATAAAAATATATTTGATCTTGAGCTACAAAGATAGTTTTTATTTGATTAATTGTTAAGAAGGTAGGTTATTTGATTTAAATTTTTTAAGTTATAGTATAAGAAGAAGGTTTGTTTTTCATATTTTTCATTAATTTATTATCTTTATAATATCTTTGTAATATCTATCAAACCCCATTTTGTCATAAGAAAAATGCAAAATAAGGTGAAATTTGTGAAAACATTAGAAGTTCAGGCCAAAACTTGGAGGTGTTAACGTTATTAATTTTTCAAAATTAGTGTAGTATACTAGATTTCTATAGATAGCCTAAAGAATGATATTTTCAGTGAGTTCAATAACGTCGCATAATTTATGTAATTTATAAGGAGAGTCTTATCACAACCATTTGATCCTTGTCTTTTTTAACTTGATTCTCAAATAATGTTTTTTTTTTATAGCCTTTATGCTTCTGGAAAGTAAACTATATATAATCTTTTAAAAAAATTATTTCTATAAGTTGTATTTTTATCCACAATCAAAATATTAAAAAAAATGTGTCTTTTATAAAAAAAATTAGTCAAATGTAATCACTAACGATATTATTATTGATCTAATTCCCATCCTATCTATTATTGATGTCCTTCCCATCTTATATTATGAATATGATTTTTATTATGCCATTCAATAGTCAATACTATTGTAATCGATTTTGAATATTTAGTTACTATACACTAGTTTTTATTCAATTCATACAATAAAATTATTAAATAAAATTTAATTATAAAGATAAAGATTAAAATAATTAGTTATTATATTAATTAAGTTAAAGATTATTTTATAAATTAAAAAAATATTAGTATTTAAAATAATTTCTATTATTAATAAAAATTTAGAAAGTAGTTTTTAAATTGATATTTAATCATTAGTTATTAAGGTTTTAGCTATTAACTATTTTATATTTTAAATTAGTTTTTATTAACTTTTTAAAAACTAATTTATAATCTAAAATATACTAATTATTTTTTATCTTTAAATTTAGTTGTTATTTAATAATTTTCTTGTTTTTTAAAAAGAAATATTTTGATCTAAATTAATAATAATAATTTTTAATTTTTGAAAAAGAATATTAAAATAAAAATAATAAATAGTGATTGATTTAATAATGAAAAAAACATTAACTAATTTCACAACAAATTAGTCACTAGTCACAAAATTCAGTGAAGTTCATCGTTCATTGATTTTAGTAACTAAATTGCTTATACTTTTAGTCATTAAATTAAATTGGTAACTCATCTCGATTACTAAATCGCACAATATTAAATATCAATATTATTCTGTTTAATTATTTAGAGAAATATTAATATTGAAACATTAATAATTTTCTATCTTATAAAAATAAGTATTTTGAAGTATTTTTTTGCTAATTGAATTAAAATAAATATATATATAATTTTAGGAAATATTTTGCGATGAAAAAACAGGTTACTTATTTGGACTAAAATGTAATCATTAAAATTAGTCATTGTTTTACGTCATTAATTTTTTTTTCTTCACTCATTCCACAATTGATTTCTATTACTAAATTGAGTAGTATATAGCATTGATCATAAGAACAAAGACCTCTATTATTTTGAGTTATATGTTTTTGGTAATCTTTAATGTTGCAAACATGTTTTTACTGGGACGACCTCCTACCAACCTTTACTATACTTATTTGAAAAAAGAATTTTCCAAAGAGTTTTATGAACTCAAATTTTCTTTTAGAATGTTGTATATATTTATAAAAATAGTTAGGTATTTATTTTATATAATATAATGACTTTCTTTGATAAAAAATATTTAATGAAAATGTTAAGCATGTTTGTAAATCTATTTAGTATTCACATTAAATATTATTATTTAAAAATTAAAAATTTATATTTTTTAAAATAAATATTTTATAAATTATAATATAATTTTTGGAAAAAATTAAATGTAAAAAATTATTAGGTAAATTATTTTTGGAAAATCAAAATAAAAAAAAACAATAAAATTAGTGACTAATTTAATAACTAAAACATTGCTCACTTAGATAGATGAAAAGTTTGTCACTAAACCAATAACAAAATTGGTTGCTAAATTTGTTACTATTTTTGTCTCTAATTTTTGTCATTCAATTAGTCACATATTTTTATAATTAAAATCAGTCACTGATTTTTTTCTCCAAAAAGTTACATTTTGTCACAATATCAATCATTATATGTTAGTAGTCTAGGAAATGGTGATAATCTCACTCTTCTTATATGACCTCATTATTTATGAAAATACTGTAAACTTGTTTTTTTTAAAGCTATCATATGACCTTCTAACAACTTCATTAGATTTTTTTGAAAAAAAAATCCAAGTTGTTTTATCAATTCTATTCAAAGTCCCACCTTTTTAGCTAATTTTGTAGTGGATATCAAAGTCAACTTCTTAAGTTTAGTTATTTAAAAGAGTTTGATATGTCAAAATGACGTTCATTCTAAAGAAGATATCTTGGACACCAATGAAAAATTAAATAATGAACTATTAAAACCATCATTTCAAATTTTAAAAATAAAGATAAGGAAAACTTCTCTTTTTTTTAAAAAAAGTCAAAAGCTTTAGAGAAAATACATATAAAATAATCATTCTCAAATATTAGATGACCAAATTTTTGAAATAACAATCTTATAAAAATCATGTTGATGGGATAAAAGATTAAACTTATTATTAAGATCATCTCAAAAACACTCTTAGACAAAAGAGGATTAGACCATGAAGAAGATAAAACAAAATCTCATACATTTTTCGTTTGTAATGTGAGAGGTGCATTTAAGACATCAAAATCTAACATGAAAAGACCCAAGTTTAATTGGACACCTAATGCAAAAGTATTCATATTGTAGGCATGGTAGGCATGGTTAGTCAGTAGAAAAAAAAAATACATTTTGTCATGTTACCTAGATAGTGGGTGTTCATGTCACATGACACAAGAAAGATCGATGTTTCTAGATGAGAAAAAAGGAGGGCAAACAATATTTGATAGAAACCAAAAAGGAAAGTAATATGTATTGGACAAATATGTATGAATTTTATTCTCTATATTGAAAATATTGTTTTGGTAGATAATATCATACATAATCTTATTAGCATAAGTCAATTATGCGAGAGTTAATATAATATTTTTTTTTAACAAAAACACGTGTATAGTTACAAATGACAAGCCTACTATCTTTTATGCTAAGAGACAAGGTAACTTGCACAAAATATATCTAAATTAATTATCATTTCAGAAGGTCTCTTATCTGACCTTTTTCAAGAAAGATTATTGGGTCTAACTAAAAATTATGGTCATGCAAGTTTGACACTAATCTCAAAGCTATAAAAGCTTGACTCGTGAAAGTGTTGCCTAATACGTTTTTCAAAGACATTATTCCTTGTGAGACATGAATGAAGGGCAAACAAGTTAAAATATATTTTCAAAACAATAACAAAGTTTATTTATAAAGACCTTTTAAGCTAATACATACATATGGTCTTGTTATTGTAAATGACTAAATGAACATGAGTTAAAGTTAGATTTCTTACCCACAAGCATGAAACCTCCAAGGCCTTTTGTAAAATTCATAAAAATGTTCAAAAATAAAAAGACTTTGTGTATTGCATCTATCAAAGGTGACTATAAGGGAACGTTCACAAACAAATGCTTTGAACAATTAATGATACTTGTATTCATCATAATTTTTTGACTCCATAAACATCACAACAAAATGGTGCAATAGAGATTAAACACGTCATTGAAAGAAATGACTATACTAATGTTAAATTCTAATTCATTTTCTACACACTTATTGACAGAGGTAGTAAGCATAACTTGTTATTTTTCAAAACAAAATTTACATAAATAAGCCTTCGAATATGAATTGTGGAGAGGTATAAAAATCAATATATCATATTTCTATCATTTTTAATGTTAGTGATTCATCTTGAACAAGAAGGACAATCTTGGAAATTTAACTCCAAAAGTGATAAATGAATCATGTTTTGTTATTTTAAAACTTCAAAAGCCTACAAACTTTACAACTTTGGGATAATGATAGTTGAAGGAGTCATCCATGTGTGGTTTAATGACTACAATTCCAATAAGGAATTATAGAGTTAAACAATGCATTTTCTAGCAAGCATATAATGAAAAAAAGATGAAGGAAAAAAACACATATTTACACTCTAGTTAAACATTGTTGGTGTACATGATCCATGATTAGACAACATTAAAGGTACACCTAACACAACATTTGGCGATTAAGTTGAAAGGTGTGAGTCAACAAACAAAAACACTGAGATGATAAAAAATCATTCATCCTTTATGTTCCAACTGAGAAGGTTTGAGTGAGATTATGCTTCAAGGAAACTCAACATTCATCCATCAATTGAAATCTAAAATGGTCAATGAATGTTAGATAATCAAAACTAAGTACCTTCCATGAAACAAAAGCTTGATCAATTATTGAAGAATGGCCTCTTGAAGCTTCTGAAGTTGCTAAAGGACAAGAAAGTTGTTGGAACCTAGTGAGTCTTTTACAACAAGCTTGATGAACAATGCAATGTTGCGAGGAATAAAGTTATATTAGTGGCTAAAAGGCACTCAAATCAGGAAGACAAAAACTATACAAAAACCTATGCACCTATAGTAAAATTAGAGGCTATAAGCATCTTATTGGCATTTTTTTCTCATAATGATATGCAACTCTATTAAATAAATGTTAATTCTTCAATAATGACATCATGAAAACAACTTATGTGAAAAAATTCCTAAGATTTTGATAGTACAATTTTTTTCCACATGTTTAAAATAAGTAAAATAATATATATAGTTAAACCAAGTTATTAGAACATGGTACGAGAAGTTTAATTATTTCTTTAGAAAATGGTTTTACAATAAGAAAAATCAATATCCATAATCTTGAACAGAAAATGATTTTACAAAGAGGATTAAGCAATGAAAAAATTCGTGAGTTATTATTAACATGATGTTAATTATTGAAACGACTAGTAATTTGATATTAAGAAGTTTAATACATTTAAACCTTCAACAATCTTATTTGTTCTATTTATACATGTCTTATCGTACGTATTATCTTTGTTTATATTTATTATTGAATTTCTCACCGTTTAGAAATAATACTTTATTTATTCATTTATTATATATATATATTATATAGATAAATATAAATTTTATTAATTATTTTATTACTTGTCAATATCAATATTATAAAAGAAGTAAAATAAATTATTTAATTAGTTTTATGAATGTAATTAATAATAAGAATATATAAAACTAGGTTCTAAATTTAGTTTTTAATATTATAAAGTTATGATATTATGTTTCGATATTATTCATATGTTATTGATTTATTATCATTATTTTAATTATTAATTCAATCTTAATTCTAAAATTGATTCATTACAATTTTTTTTTATTAATTATTTTAAAATTATCATCCTTTAATTCTTACATAAATATTATACTTAATCAAATAACCATCAATTAAATCTAACACGATCTTATTAATAATACAAGTGATCTACTTCTTTATTTTGAAGTAAATTTTACAATGGCCTTTTTTTAAATTTATCCATTTATATAATTTCTATCAAAAGTACACTCAAAGTTGACAAATTATATGTTTGTACCTAAAGTTGTCTCCCTCTTTGCTACATTATCAATATCCTATAATTCCTTTGGTCAATGATTGTACACTATCAACAAACCTTTAATTTATTTAATAACACGTTTTTTTCTCACAGATTTAATAACACGTTAAAGGTACATTATCATTGTTGAAATCAATATGATAATAATGTATACCAAATAACATATGAGTAAGCACCTTCTTCTAATCTTTTTTTATATAATTTTGACAGATTTAATAAGCAGTGAACGGTGAATGAGAACTGTGTCGTAGCGGTTGGTACACGTATTCTCAGCCCATAAACCCTCTCTCACCTTAGCAGCAACCAAAGCAAATTGCAATTGCAACTTCTGCTGTCTCTGTCTTTGTTTCAATGCCAAAGGACACATGCGACCTCTTTATTTTTCTGTTTTTTTTTTTTCGAATTTTGTTCACTTAATCTCTTTCTTTGAGATTTTATGCCAATAATTATGGCCCTTCAGTTTTCTTCTCTCTTGCTCGCAAGTCACTTTCTTTCTTCTTAGTTGGATGGATTAAGTTTCAGTGCCATCTTGTTTGGATGCTGAGAAAATTGTGGGAAAATCAGGTTTTTTATTCTCTCTCTCTTCTTCCTATTCTGTCCTGGGGCTTAAATTCACTTGAGAATTCGCTGAACCCGGAAACAAATTTTCAATCTTTTCCATTTTCCCGTTATTATTATTTGTAGGTTGTTCATGGGCACTTCTCTGTACCACTGAATTGAATTTACTGAAGTACAGAGAGAGAGGGGGAAGAAAAATGGCCTACGCTCAAGGTTTTGCTCCAAATTTCAAATTGGGTTTTGTGTTTTCTTCTGGTTCGCCATCACAACAGAGATACCCTTTGATGTTTCCTGCAGCACACTGTGGATTTTCCCTCAAATTCTATGATGGGGTGTGTGCTAGATCCTTTAAGTTCCAAAACCCCTCCATTGTTGCTGCAAAACACTGTTCAGTGAGGGGTTTTAGGGTTCTGAAGTCGGTGGAGCTGGACCAGTTTGTGACCAGTGATGATGAGGAGGATGAAATGGGTGATGGGTTCTTCGAGGCAATTGAGGAGCTTGAGAGGATGACAAGAGAGCCCTCTGATATTCTTGAGGAGATGAATGACCGTTTGTCTGCAAGGGAACTGCAGCTTGTGTTGGTGTATTTCTCTCAGGATGGGAGGGACTCGTGGTGTGCATTGGAGGTGTTTGATTGGCTGAGGAAGGAGAATAGGGTGGACAAGGAGACCATGGAGCTCATGGTTTCCATCATGTGTGGTTGGGTGAAGAAGTTGATTCAGGAGCAGCATGGTGTGGGTGATGTGATTGACTTGCTTGTGGACATGGATTGTGTCGGTTTGAGGCCGGGTTTTAGCATGATTGAGAAGGTGATTTCCTTGTATTGGGAAATGGGGGAGAAGGAAGGTGCTGTTTTGTTTGTGGAAGAGGTTTTGAGGCGCGGAATCCCTTATGCTTCTGAGGACAAAGAAGGGCATAAAGGAGGGCCAACGGGGTATCTTGCTTGGAAGATGATGGTAAGCATTTGATATTTGATTTTTTTTACTTCGTTGGATAGTTAGTTAGCTCTTGTTTGAAACATTGAATTTAGTATTGAGGAAAGTCTTAGTTGAACGACTCATTGTGGGGGGTTATTTATCATTTGGTTCCCTTGACTTATATGATGTGTTAATTAGCTTGTTATTCTCATAGAATTGGTGTTTTTGGGTTTTTACCGTAAGTATCTATAATAGTTTGTTTTGGGTTGTTTGCTGATCTTCCCTTACTCAAATATACTGCCAAATTCTATTTTCTTAGTCATATTTGGGGCAAGAGCTGTGTGTGACTGGTAGCTGATTTTTCTTTTAGTGTCATAAGCCTATTGTGTCTAGTATCCACTTTACGTAGTTTTATTTACTCTTGGCGCAAAGATGTTTAGGGAATTTCTTTTCTGATTATCAATTATTTTACTTAGCCTGGATTGTGGAACAATATGAAGATTATGATAATTTACTGCCCCATTGTTTATAAATCATAACTCTTATTGGATTCTTGTTACGGTTTCATTTCAGGACTATCTTCGGATGTGTTAATTGTGAGTGTTTTATTTTGCAGGCTGAGGGTGACTATAGAAGCGCAGTAAGATTAGTGATTCGATTTAGAGAATCTGGTTTGAAGCCAGAGGTCTATAGTTACCTTGTTGCAATGACTGCTGTGGTTAAAGAACTGAATGAATTTGCCAAAGCTCTGCGCAAGTTGAAAAGCTTCACAAGGGCCGGGTTGGTGACCGAGTTAGATCTAGAAGATGTTGAGCTTGCTGAGAAGTATCAAACCGATCTATTGGCCGATGGAGTGCGGTTGTCCAATTGGGTGATACAAGATGGCAGACCATCACTATATGGAGTGGTCCACGAGAGGCTCCTTGCTATGTACATTTGTGCTGGTCATGGAATTGAGGCCGAGAGGCAGCTGTGGGAGATGAAGCTTGTGGGTAAGGAAGCAGATGGAGATCTCTATGACATAGTTCTTGCCATTTGTGCTTCACAGAAAGAGGTCAATGCCACAGCAAGGCTGCTGACACGGTTGGAGCTTGCAAACTCGCCACAGAAGAAGAAAAGCTTGTCATGGTTGTTAAGAGGCTATATAAAAGGCGGGCATTTTACTGAGGCAGCAGAGACTGTCATGAAAATGCTTGAGTTGGGATTCTATCCGGAATACTTGGATAGGGCTGCTGTATTACAAGGTTTGAGGAAAAGGATCCAGCAATATGGAAATCTAGATACTTATGTCAGGCTCTGTAAGTCCCTCTCTGATGCAAATCTTATTGGACCTTGTCTTGTACATTTGTATATAAGAAAATATAAGCTTTGGGTTGTGAAAATGCTCTAAGACTGTGTATGTATGGATTGATAGATAGGAACAAAATAGTGTGAAATGAAATGGGATGATAGTACTTGGTTCCACTATTTGGATTTCCTAAAATAGGTGGAATGGAACATTAAGGAATATGTTCCATTCCATTACATCAAAAGTACCCCTTTTTTGTTTCCTTATTCATTTCACTCCATTGTGTTCCATCACTTTCCATATCAGCAGATGGAAAATGAACTGTTACTATGCCAACCCTCTGTTCTTGAGCCACATTTGTATACCTGGAGCACTGATTTTCCTGGTGCTTGCTTACCTATATAATTTTGTATAGTTTTAATGTCAAATGGAACAATACCAGTGGAAGAACAATATTGTACTGTATATGATGATCTGTATCTTCTCTGGAATGAATTACCTGTGTATTTGATGGATGATGTCATAATATTTTGGAGAGAATTACTAATACATTGCTTTTAATAAGTTCTTGTATTTATTTGAATTTATTGAAATCTAATAAAAAAATAGAAAGTTCGGTGTTGAAGCAGTCACTGTCATATCTTCTTCTTGTATGTTATGTCTTTAATTTTTTTCTTTACTTATAATGAATCATGTTATTGAACCAACCATAGTTCATTGTTGAAATGCAGCACCTTCTGGTGTAATTTCTTTTATGATCATCTTAGTTTGATTAATGCTTTCTTTTTATGATTTAATTTGTTTGTACTGATTACAATTTTGTGCTGATTAGGGATGAATTTTATATTTCTTAGAACTTCTGTGGAATTTGATATCTATACAATTCCTTGACTCTTTAGAAGTATGGTATTTGTTATTTCCTGTGGTGGTTTAGGAATTTGATTTTTTTTTTTTTGGATTTTCTTTCCAATAATGTTTTCTTAAATTTCCTTATTGACGAATAATGCTACTTTTGTTTGAGACTTATTATAATGGGAATATTTCGTCATATTTAGTTTATTTTCCTTTTGATCATATTTTTTAATATATATATCTAAAATAAATTTGATTTTACAGGGAAGGGAAGAACTAGAGGATAGATAAGATATAGAAAAGTTTGTAATATAATAAATATATAATTGTAATTGTGCAAACTAAATTAAAGAATTCATAGAGAAAACACTTTCTTGTTTGATTTATGGAGAACATTTTTATATCATACATGTCTATATGTTTTTTTTTTATAGTTTTATTGGATATAAGTGTTTTAGTTGATATTGGACATTTGACCAATATGTATTGGTATTAGAATAGGGAAATAATTAAGAATACAATTTACCAGTTGTTTTTTACGACTAATTCATTAAAAAAAAATTGGAAAATGTTTTATCTTTTCAAAAATTTGGAACATTAAGTATTTTTTTCCCTTTAATTTCTCATTTTGTTTCTGGGTTATAAGCTTTTGGGCTTTGTTAATTAGACACAGCTGCATCTAATGATTTTAGACCTCAACTCAATCAACTTTTGAAATTAAAAAATTATTCCTTATTTGAAAATTGAAAATCAAGAATTAAAAAATACATTCTAAAAAATCCGGAATTTTTTGTATTTTAAAAAATGAAATTATGACTTAGAATTAGAAAACCAAAATCTTATTCTTGAAAAAACAATCCCAGAATACACAAAAATAATTATGAAAAAGAAATTCTGGTAAACAGAATCCAAGAATATATCCTGAAAAATTATTCCAGGAAACTAAAGAATGGCATTTTGATAATTTCACCTCAGTAATTAAAACATTTTGGTCATTTTATCTCATTAATTGGGTGAATGTCTAAATTTGTTGGGTGCTGGAAGCAATTGTCCTTTGACACATTATGTATCTTTGTGTAATAATAGGCTTTGGGTTGTTAGTTAGACACACAATAACAAATTCTTCCTGCGTATCCATTGTTTTTTTTCTGCATCTCTCTCTATATATATTTTTTTTAGTTTTAGCAGTACTTTTTTTTTTGAGTAAGATGAGAAGTGTGATATATTTTTTTTTCAAGTGGTGGTAGATGCTTGTGATGGTCGGTGGTGAACGTTATTGATTGAGATAAGTTTTATGGTATTTTCACTAGTGTTGGTTGTGTTTTGTTCGCTTATTTTTTTGAAAGCTACAAAAAAAAACAAAAACTCAGTGAGGTGCAAAAATAGAGTACAAAATTAAAAAAAAAAAATCTTCGCATTGAAGAAAGTCGAATACAACGGATTTTCTCGTCAACCATCTTACACACTCAAGTGATGAAACTGTTATCTCAAACATTACCGCTAAAGAAGAATGATGCTGCCGCTAAAGAAAAATGAAAGTGTTGCGGTTGGAAAAGGTATGAAATGCGAGGGACAACTAAGATTATTTTAAAAAAATGATATTATATTTTATTTAAGGTTATTTAACATTTTTTAAAAAGTTAAAAATGCTTTTAACAGTTGATGATATGGAGGTGCTAATAATATATGTCTAGTATCTTTGTCTAATAATATGTCTTGAGCTTTGCTAGCATGGGTATGTTATTTTCACCACAGTTTTGTCTATTCTCACTTCTCTTTTGAAATACATAGCAAAACTATATACTCCATATGTATAACCATAATATTCATAGAAAAATGTATTTTTTTTGTATTTAAAAAAAAATACATTGTTAACATATATATAAGGAAATCTTGCCGATAAAAAAAACATATATAAGGAAAATATGTTTTTGCGGAGTATCTCCACAAAATTTTGTTAAAGATGCATAATTGAAATATGTTTTGAGGATATCTTAAACAGAGGGAAAAAAAAGGGGCAGTTTCTTCCTGCACCCCAACGGTTTACTTCCTGCACCCCCATATTTTACTTCCTGCACCCCACACTCTTATGCAAAGATTAAATTGTCCTTATTAGTTTTTAAAATTCTAAAAATATTCCTAACCTAAAAGAATCCTAAAGAAGACGGTGAGTGGTGTTCTTGCGCAACGTGAATCTTGCCACCAATGTGTTTCTTCATCTTCCACTAGTGGTACCTCTAAACCATTCTTCTTTCAATCTCACACATTTGTTTTTCGTGATTTAGAGTGCTCTTCACAAATGTAAATAATTTTTTTTTGTTTTCAGATCTAAACATCCATTTTTTGTATGGATTTTTGTTTTTGTAAGTGCTTTTCCACATTCAAGATTATAGAATCCGGTAGAATTTCGCATCACAAAATACGGTAAAATCCCAAATTTATGCTTCTGGTAAAAATCCGGATCCAACAATCCATAATTAAAAAAGACCATTCCGGATTCAGGAATCTATAACACAAAAAAACAATTCCAGATTCAGAAATCCATAATGCAATTTAGACTTCCGGATCTACCAATCCGTAATACAATTCAGGCTTCTAGATTCAGCAATCCGGAAAACAACAATTTATGATTTTAACTTCTAGAACACCCCCTCATCCGGAAAACACAATTTAATCAATTCTGAATTCATGAATCTGGAATACATTACTAGATACCGATATCCGATAACCCCATCCATAACCACCATGTTCTTAAAAAAAAACTTAACTCTTACCTCTACAACCCAAACAATAATTCGGCAACGTTGCGTACTCCTCCACCTTGCTCCAAACAATTACAAAGATCCTCCACAGTAGTTGATATTCAATGATGAAGATGAACAATAACAATTGAAGTCCAGCACCGTGCCCCTTTTTAAATTATGGGTCAACGTTAATTTTGGGATATTTAAAATTGTGGGGTATAGGAAGAAAAACGTGGGGGTGCAGGAAGAAGAAGCCGAAAAAAGGTTATTTGTGAGAATAACAGCCCAAGTATGTAAGTGGAATAGATTTTGGGCTCTGGTTACCAGGTCATAAATATGGCTTTTGCAAAAATTAGGGTATTTCAAAAATACGGGCGTGTACGTAGAAATTAAGGGGTGCAGGAAGAAAAAGCTCATATGTATGTGGTGGGAGTTCCTTCTTTAATTTCATTAATTTCTTAAGTCACCGTTTTATTTATTTTAGAATAAAATTTTCGGATGTAAAAAACACAATGACAAAAGTTTATTAAAAAAGAAATAAGAAGTGACCAAGAAATAATGGATGTGTATATTTTTTTTTCTCCATTGGACTTTGGGGACTAAGAGGCACCTCCTTAATTAGGCAATTTTTTTGACTTTATATTTTTTTTCCCACTACACTATGAAAAATATTATAAATATTTTTTAATGTGATTTTATAGAGAAGATTATAAATAAATAATAACAATAATTTAAATTACACAATTTGAAAGTTAAACAAATTAAATATTGCATTTTTGATGGCACATCATAACATTATGAACTAAAAAGAAACACAAAAATCGAAAGAAATATAAATCATAATGAGAAAATAGGTGGTGCTACAACAAAAATTTATGTTATTTTATTATGTGACATGTGACCTTTTTTCTCGTGCTACTATCATTGCTTGTCTATTTATGCTTTTGAAAAAATGTGTTGCTCCATCAAATTGTACTTTGTTTTATGAAGGAAGAAGAAAAACAAACTTTTTAATAAAAGCATTGAAGTAGACAATTTTTTAATTTGGTGCAAAGTCCTGTTAACTCAACTGTATTCTACTATTGATTCCACACCTCACTTTCTTGCATTTACTTCACATTCATTTCTACCTTACCACTCCACTTCAATTATTTCAATCACACTACTTCCATTACTACTTTCTTTTTCTTATTCCACTTGCAATCTTCATATTTACTTTCTTTAATGTTATAAATAAATGTAGTTTAATTGAAATTGAAGTTTGAGTAATAATATGTACAATCAAAATTTATATTCAAAGGCAAGAATATAGTTGAAGTACCAAGTACTTCTCCTGAAAATATATACATAACCAATTATATTAATATTCTTCTTTTATTCTCAAATTTTATGATCATCAATCATAAATCTACTTCTGAATATCTTTGCTGCAAAGGCGAAATAGCAAAGAAAAACAGGAAAAAGAGATGAACCCAATGAAAAATGAAATAAAAAGTATTATTTAGTTGAATGAAAATGAAAAACAAAAGATACATAAAAAAAAGTGTGGGACCACAATTTTTATATTTCTTCTCAAAGAAATACAAAAATGAAAGTTCACGAGTTAATACTTTGTGGGGGAGTATCTCTTTTAAGGGTTTTAAGCTAATAAGAATTATATCTATTTTATAATAAATTGTTATATTTACTATTTTCATTTTTAAAGTGTGTAAACTAAGAAGTTCTTTGTTTTTCTTTTTAGTCTTACTTTTCTAGCATATCTCTTTTCTTTATATTAAACACTACTATAATATATTTTTATTTATGTATTTTTACATAAACATTTTATAACTTTTAATGATTTGTGTTACTAATGCTAATATAATTTTATATCGTTTAAAAGTCGAGATAAGTGACAGTTTATATATTTTTTCTCTTTCAATCTATCAAAACTTTTTAAGACTTTTTAAGATTTTTTGACAAAATTGTGACAAAATATTATCTTTAAAACAGACAATAATTAATAATTTATCATAACGATGTTATCTCTCGTATTTGAATTCAAAACAAATAGTAAAAAAAAATACAGAAAGATAAGATTATGTTTAACCGCAAATAAAATTTGTTTTGCACTAAACTTTCACCCCAATAAAGAAGAAATACCCGATCATGGCATTAGTACTGAGAAGCAAAGACTGACACATCAAAGGTGTGATGAAATTAATGAATTGAAAGTCCATTCATGCTCAAACCAAGAAACTGCAACTATAATCAGATTGACATCATGAGTGCACTTCTTTATCATCACGTGATCATGTACTACGTGTTCAGTTTCTTGGCAAAACAACACAAGACAAAGAAATATATAGTGATGCTAATTTGTTAGTGGCTATTTATTACTTATTCACCGATCCTTAAATTTGGCATCTACTGTTCCTGTCTCTGCAGACTATGTCAGTCAGCTCACCTATGCAGATGCAAGCTTCAGCAACATCTAACTTTGAAAAATAGTTTTTTCTTCTAAAAATACAATGAATGATGAAAAATAATTACATGAAAAGAAAATTAAGATGGAAATAAAATGTAAGAAAAGTTGGGTGAGTGATGAAAATACTTTTTTCTGCACATGTTTACTCATCTGTAAATATTCTTAATCTCTCCACTTAGAACAAAAGAAGCTTACAAAAAAAATCATTATGGACTCTCCTCTATTAAAATGAGATTAGTTACACAGAGAAAAGAATGATAAAATTTTCTCCAGTTTTGCTTTATAGTAAAATGTTAATGTAAGTTAATACTAGATGCATGCTTAGCCTCTTTTCTTTTAACTCTTATTTTTGTAATCTGAACACACATAACCATGAATTTTCCAAGTTGTGTCAAAAGCTATAAGATACTCTCAAAAAGCATTGACCAAGAGGTGCTGCAAACAAAAAGACTTGAGTTCTGTGCCACACAGGAATTAGCAACTATCCAGATTTGCATAGATTTTGAGGAATTGTTTCTTATGGAAAGAGATTCACTTCATTTTTTTTTTAATTTTATAAATATGAACTGTTTTCTGTAATTGTGATAAGATAGAATGACATGGTTTCTAACAGAATGATAAGTAAAATGTCTGAGGTATAACAGTGATATTTGATTATTTTTGCTTTTACTTAATTAAGGTTTTTTTATACAGAGGCTTAACTGTGCTCAAGAATCATTCAATACAATGCATGTGGGAGTGTGAGATAGATATTCAGAGTTTTTTTACTACAACTTTTTATGAAAGCCAATTGAGTCATTTTCCACAATTTGCTTTTAAGTTATCCTTGTGGGGGCAACACTGGAGAAGAACATGCTTCAGTTGTGTCACATGGTGATTCTAGTGGTGTGTGATAGTTTTTCTTGTCATTTTGTTCCCTTGAAATGAGTAAATATACTCCTACTTGTGTTGACATGCAGATATTATTCTTTTGTACATGCATCATATATATACATACATCCAATTATTGCTAGAATCTCTATGCCAAAGAACCCTCATACTTAATGGTTGAAAGTTAAATAATATTTTCCAAAGGCTTAAATCTACCATCTTCCTGACCCATCAATAATTAGGTGCCCCAAGAGTAGCACCAGTGGCTTATGTATTCAGATTTGATGTTTTTTTACCTCTTAATTTATTAAGACGTGGCCAATCATATCCTCCAAATTCATGTGCCGTGGAGATGTAGTGGACCTTTTCAATTATTTCCAACACATAATATTATATGTTATGCATTTTAATTGGATCATATGTTGTACAAATAATATACAATAAATCACCTTATATCTTTCTCAAGGGAAAACAAATAAAGAACCACACATGAATTGGACATTCAACCAATATAAACAAGATAACTCATAGTGATTATGGTGATTAGATCAGAGAAAGGGTAGTTATTTAAAGGAAAATGTGAAATTTGAGTGCTTTTTCTGTTATTATACAATTATCTTTTGAGGAGGGGAGAGGGGTATTTTAAAGAGTGAATGCATGTTTGGTGTTGATAAGACCACCTAACATAAAAATAATAATTGGATTGGTTACACAACTCACTCCACCTTATTATGCACTTTGCTTGGCATGCAATTCCATCTCAATCCGAATATTTGAATAATAATGATAAATTAAGGTAAAGGTGCGTAGGTAATAAAGAAGAAATCTGTTCATCATTAAGGTAGGATTCACTTTGATGGTGGAATAAATAAATAACCTGTGACTCTGTGTCCTACTTTTTTAATACAACAAAAAGAAAAGAAAAGGAAAAATGATCATGGAACCAGTTGACCAGATTAGCATGCTGGTGTCCCAAATTGGAGTGGTTCTTCTCAAGGATCTGTAACTATGTGATTCTCTCTCTCTCTCTGTGTCTCTTTTTGTGTGTGAAGTCACAAGTGGAGTCAGTTAATGACACTGGTTTGAGCATAGCAGCTTCACCTGATCACACCTAGAAATTGAACTACTAGTTGCTAACTTTGTTTATTTACACCACAAAGACACCAACCTTGTCATTCATTCAGTGTGTATTGAGTCCTATTCTGATTCTAAAAACATACATTATCCAAAGCTGGAAAATTCCAATCCTTTTTAGAAAAAAAGGAGATCGCTAATTCAGTTTAGGCCATTGCTCTTCATCATCACCCATCTACCATCAACAAATACCATTCCCTTTCTTCTTGCAGACTAAAACTCTGTGGCCCCTGTAACCTACAAACTCACCTCTCCCTTTTTAGCTATGTTGCTCCAGGCCTGCAAGAAAAAATTACAAAATAGCAAAATGAAGTTTCTTTACTTAAAGGATCGCACCCAATGTTTGTGTTTATTCAAAGCTCAGAACTTGAGCTAAGGGCGTTGAAACCAAAGTACATACAATTCATCAGAGATGCGTGGGCTCAAGATCACCGAACGTTTCAAGAGCATTCAAGTTCATGCTCTCAGTTCTACTTCATCAGAAACAAACGGCGGCAATAGCAACAAAGGCTCGGAACCAATATGTGGTAATAGCAGCAAAACCAAACCTCACAACAACTTTAACAGGAACCGAAGCATAATACCATCATGGTCAAAAACCAAATCCAGCACCAACAACAATTCAGCCTTATTATTTGCAAACCTGGTCCCTCTTCACCTCCCTTCCACCGACACCATTGAACCATCCATAGAACCTCACTTTAAGCCCATAAATCTTGTGGAGACCTTATCAGAGTTCTATCAGCGCATGGAGTTTTGTCCACAGTCCACCAAAGCAGTAATGTGTGTGGAACAGTGCTCTCTCTTGCGCGGCCATGGTGATCAGAAAATACTTAGAAGATGTCTCAGGACAGCATGCCAAAATGCTGAGGATGTGCTCTCCAAGGTTGTGTTATCAGCATGGTTGAGGTTTGAGAGGAGGGATGATGAGCTTGTTGGTCTGTGTTCAATGGATTGTGGTGGTTATGTTCTTGAGTGTCCAAAGAAGAATTTGGAATCCGGATTTCGTCCTTGTTCAGTTAATGATCACTGCCAGTGTCAACAAGAGCTAAATCAGGAAACCTGTACTGAGAGTGTGTGTGAGTCAGATGAGGAAAGTGATGTTCTGTTTTGTGTTGGGAGTGAAGAAATCAGTTGTGTCAGGTGCAGGATAGCTGCTCTTTCAGACCCTTTTAATGCTATGCTCTATGGTGGCTTTGCTGAGTCCAAAATGAGCAAGATTGATTTCTCGGGAAATGGGATATGTCCAAAGGGAATGAGGGCGGTGGAGTTTTACAGCAGGATCAAAAGATTGGACCTCTTCTGCCCAATGACAGTTTTGGAGCTTCTGTCCTTTGCCAATAGATTTTGTTGTGAGGAGATGAGTGCTGCCTGTGAAGCCCATTTGGCTTCAATTGTTGTGAATGTTGAAGATGCATTGGTGCTTATTGAGTATGGATTGGAAGAGAGAGCCACCCTTCTTGTAGTGGCTTGCTTACAAGTGTTTCTCAGGGAGCTTCCAAATTCTCTGTATAATCCAAAGGTGGCAAAAATACTTTGCAGCTCTGAGGCACAGGAAAGGTTAGCCAATGTGGGGTGTGCCTCTTTCTTATTGTACTACTTCCTGAGCCAGGTGGCAATGGAGGAAAGCATGGTGTCTAAAACAACAGTGATGTTGCTGGAGAGAATGGGAGAGTGTGCTACAGAAAGATGGCAGACAGCCCTAGCATTTCACCAATTGGGGTGTGTATTGCTTGAAAGGAAAGAATACAAAGAGGCTCAGCACTGTTTTGAGGTAGCAGTTCAGGAGGGTCATGTTTATTCATTGGCTGGGGTGGCCAGAACTAAGTACAAGCAGGGCCAACCATATTCAGCCTATAAGTTAATTAGTTCTCTCATATTTGAGTATAAACCAGCTGGGTGGATGTATCAGGAGCGTGCACTATACAATATGGGAAAGGAGAAGAGTTTTGATTTAGATGTTGCAACAGAATTGGATCCCTCCCTTTCATTTCCATATAAATATAGAGCACTAGCAAAGGTGGAGGAGAAGCAGATAAAGGAAGGGATTACAGAGCTAGATAAGTTTATTGGATTTAAACTCTCCCCTGATTGCCTAGAATTGAGAGCGTGGTTGAATGTTGCACTTGAGGATTATGGCAGTGCAATGAGAGATATTCGGGCAATGCTAACCATTGAACCGAATTACATAACTTCACATGGGAAGATCAAAGGGGAATACTTGCTCCAACTTCTAAACCGTGGAGTTCAGCAGAAGAGTCAGGCTGATTGCTGGATGCAGTTATACCAGCAATGGTCTTGTGTAGATGATATTGGTTCTTTGGCTATTATACATCAGATGCTAGAGAATGAGCCTGGAAAGAGCCTTCTAGAGTTTCGTCAGTCTCTACTCCTATTGAGGTTAGTATATCTATAACTGAACTACAAATATCTCTATGACTTTCAATTCTGTGTGTTTATTGTCACGTTATCCTTAGGACTAGAGTCCGATCTGAATGTTTCAATTTGACTAGCTTATTACACTGTGAAATGTCCATAATTTTGTTACAATGTAGCTATTTTTCAGTAGTCAAATTAGTTATATTTTGTAATGTCAAGAGAAATCCTCACATGTATGAAATTCACAGATTAAACTGTCAAAAGGCTGCAATGTGCAGCTTGCGGATGGCTAGAAACCACTCTAGCTCAATGCAAGAGAGGCTAATTTATGAAGGATGGATCTTGTATGACACTGGCTATCGCGAAGAAGCTTTGGCGAGGGCTGACAGATCCATTGCAATTCAGAGATCATTTGAAGCTTTTTTTCTAAAAGCATATGTGTTGGCAGATGCAACTCTGGATCCTGAATCTTCTTCCTACGTTATTCAGCTTCTAAAAGAAGCACTTAAATGTCCTTCAGACGGTCTTCGCAAAGGACAAGTCAGTGATCTCTTATACTAACACTATGTCTATTGCAAGTGAAGTGAGTGTTGTGCAGTTATTTGATTATCTTGTGCAATATTTTGCAGGCATTGAATAACTTGGGGAGTATTTATGTGGATTGTGGTAAGCTTGAGCTTGCAAAAGAATGCTACAAGAGTGCACTTGCAATTAGGCACACAAGAGCCCATCAAGGTCTAGCACGCGTTTATCATCAGAAAAATCAAAGAAAAGCTGCATATGATGAGATGACCAGGCTAATTGAGAAGGCAGAGAGCAATGCCTCAGCATATGAGAAAAGATCAGAATACTGTGACCGTGAGATGGCAAAGGTTGATCTTGATGTTGCAACTCAACTCGATCCTTTAAGAACCTATCCATATAGATATAGAGCAGCAGGTACTTTCTCTTATTGCTCACTCTCCTAACTGTAATTTGAGTCTACTAATTAACCACATTCAATTTAATTATCTGTATTTAGATTATTACTTAAGAAGTTTGGATAAATTAACAAGTTTATAGAATCTGAATTCCTAAAGGACAATTTATCTACTGTCCTTGCTTTTGTATTTCAAAATCTATTTATTAAAAGTGAAAACAGAAATTGAAACAGAAATCATTTTCTCAAAGTAAATTCAGTTTCTTCCATTTCTACCATTTTCCAACCTCGTATTTTTCAAACCTCTCACATGTATGACCAGTGATGATGGATGAGCAAAAGGAAACTGAAGCAGTAGAAGAACTCAGCAAGGCCATAAAATTCAAGCCTGACATGCAAATGCTTCACCTACGAGCAGCATTTTATGAGTCAATGGGGGACCTATCATCTGCTCTACAAGACTGTCAGGCTGCTCTCTGCTTAGACCCAAACCATGCAGGCACACTTGATATATATCGAAGGATACGAAAGTTGAACTTTTAATGTTTCAGTATGTGAGCATCAGAAGGATAAAATGTGGAGGTCTTGATTAGACAACTGATGGGGAATAGAGAATTTCCAAATGATTGATATTTTACATCAGAAATCTCGGAACAATCATCTAAAAACAAAGATAGAAAGGGATGGAGGATATGGATTGTGGAAACAAAAGCAAAAAGCGATGCAATTTGAATGGATGAAGAAAAAGATGGACAAATGACACTTAAGTTATTATGTGTTATATTATCGAATAGTGAGGATGATTCAGGTGTAAATCACAAGAATTTCAGAATAGTAAATCACTTGATTTGATATGTATCTCTGTGAGCCATATTTATAGAATCTGTCTCACTATTTAAACATCCTCTTGTACGGTTTACAGGGTTTTAAAGAGGTTCATACCACTTGTTTCCTGCCTTTTTTTGACAAATGAGAAAGAAAGAACAAATAATCACTTTTTCCTTCTTTGAAAGTAGTACACCTTGCAACTGGGAAATTCACATGTCCCTTTTGAAAGAACGTGACAGACCAAATGGGAGGGTGCACACTAAAGGTTCCTTTGAAACTATCTTCTCGGTTTGTTGTTATCCATGGTCCATAGTACTTGGTACATCAGGTACACTAAGAATAATACCCAATGGAAAAGATGAGATAATATATATCTTATCCTAGGTGGCATAACTATATCCCAATGGAAGTCTTGAATTTGTCTTCACATGACAAAAAAGTGGGACTTGTTTCTTTCTCATTACAAACTAACATAGTTATCTTGCACCTGGCCTTTTTCACACTAAAGAAAAGCAAAATTGATTTATACAAGCATAAAAACAGATTCATTCCTTAACTATTTACAAAATGAAATTGTTCTACCAAGACAAAAGTTGTTTCTTCTGTTCATCCTACTTCAGTTAGCTTCAAAAGAACAAGAATCTAAAACATAACTTCGAAAATAAAAATTAAAAAATGGCATCAAACTCCAAATTCAGAGTTGTTTCTCAGATTATTATCCCGAAAGAAATATTTTTCATTTGGAGTTATGGATTCACGTCTGAACTTAAGTCAGTGGACATAATTTCTATTTCTGCCCACCAAAGAGGAGATGCTTTTGGAGTTGCTCCATCAGGTCCTATGGTGGTGATTTCCTTCAACTTAGAAGTAACCTCCCTCATAGTTGGTCGTTTTTCTGGATCAGGATCTACACAGCTGTTAATCACTTCTTCCCATTTCTCGATTTCATTTGCTTGCAAAGAGTTCAGGTTTGAATCCACCACGTCTCTCAAGGGTTGTCCCTTTATATACTCTGCTGCCCAATCTTCAAATAAGCCATTCTCCACTGCAAAGGGAATTCTTCCTGTAATCAATTCAAACAATAGTACTCCAAATCTGTAAACATTGGCCTTGATATATTCTGGAGCAGTTTCTACGAGCTGTGCGGCTTCAGAACTCTTCTTTGTAGAGACTATGTCAGTCCAGAAACTGAAGTCTGATAATTTAGCAGCATAATCTTCAGTCAGATATATAGAGGAAGATAGTATATTTTTATAGGCAATGGGTGGTGTCAGCTGATGCATGTGCTCCAGACAGTAAGCTATTCCCATAGCTATCCTTATTCTCATTCCCCAGTCTAGTCTTTCTGCTTCTCTAACTGCAAGACGTGCATGAATGCTATCAACACAATTATAATTGCTAGTACATAAACTCAAAAAACTTTCAATGTGTCATAGAACTGATTAGTAAGAAATTGATGATAAGCCATGTTAATAACTTCTTTCAAAGTATCAAGTAATATGAGAAAGATACACCATAAAAGATGCATGCTAAGTTGCGATGATTCTTAAAGCACATGCTCGTTTATATAACCATGCAAGTAAATTTTGAACAAAACAGCACTCACTGTGTAGATGCTCAAATAGAGTTCCATTTGGAGCATACTCAAAAACCATCATCCTTGTAAATGGCTTATTCTCTTCACAATATCCAATTAGATTCACAAAATTTTTGTGGTTAATTCTTGACAACATCGCTAGCTGAAATCATGAAAAAGGAAAAGGTTGAGAGCTAAAACCAGGCAAGTGTGGCACATTTTCTACCTTTGTTGCCTGCCTACCTTCTTTCGGAATTGAGTTTCCAGATTTTTGGACCAGTTTTGGGATAAAGTCACTGCAGAGGATACTACAGCTATCTCAACTCCACTGGAGAGAGTCCCCTTATAAATAGTCCCATCAGGCAGTGAACCAATAATGTTGCTGAAATACTCACAAGCTACTTCAAGTTCTGTTCTTTTCAGACTCGGAACACCTGAATCAATACATGCTCAATGAGTACACCATTTCAAATAACAAAGTACTTGTAAAGGATGGAAATGCTAGAACATAAACTTTATTGTTAGTAGTTAACAAGCATTTTTCAGTTTGAAATCTTTAGCTGAGCTGGTCAATGATGTAGTAAAGTAAATATGAGCACCGATTACCTGTTAAAAATGCTTTCTGAAGCTGGCCACTCAACCCTGTGGCCCAAGGTTTTACAGTGACAACCTTGTTACTTCTGAAGAAAAGAAAAACAATGGCTGACACCAAAATCAAGGAGAAGCACCCGACTGTGGACCATATAATCACATTGTGCTGGTTTGTGTTTGAAGTGTTTGCAGATGAAGCAGGAGAAGGCATTGAAACCCAATTGGACTGTGGTGGTGCGGACACAAGCATAGGTGGATTTGCCTCTGGAGTTGGTGCTGCCACAGGTGAAGGTGAGGGTGAAAGAGAGAAAAAGAAACTGGAGAGAGATGGAGATGGTGAGGGGGATAGTTCTGGAGATGTTGGAGAATCTGAGGGACTCTCTGATGGTGATGGTGAGAAAGGCTCTGAAAGTGGTGATAGTGTAGAGGGCAAAGGTGATGGTGATGGTGAAAGAGTGTCTTTGTCATCATCACCCCTCTCAGCACCATTTGCTGCTTGGAGAAGTTTCCTTATGTGTGCTGTGTCCCCATGTTGGCCAATGTGCCTGTCACAAGCAGGCAATTTTAAACATAATCTTATGCATCAAGTACCCAACAGTTGATGATGACACCTAATCATCACTACATTAGACTTACAAGAAAAGAAAAGAATCATATAAAATCCATGCTGTATATAGAAGCTATGTAAAGCAAAAGCAAAGTTTAATTCAGCCACAGGCACATGACTAGTCTTGTTGACGCAAAATCTGCAACCTTTTCTGATTGCTGCATGATTGCTAGCTTACCTGATATTTGATTTGGTAACACATGCTTCTCTAGAGGTAGCACTAGCACCAGTAGAAAATCTCTCGAGCTTATACACTTCCGGAGTTAAGTAAGCAAGATGGTCATTGTTGTCCAATAAACTGCAGTACAAATTTGATAATTTATCGACTAACAAGGTAATCAAGGATATACATAAATAAAATATATGTTTTGCATGAAAGTTTCAACATACAAGGTAATCAAGGATGGATTGCTGCCAAGTTCTTCAGATGGAAATGGTCCACTGAAGTTGTTATATCCTAAGTCAAGAACTTCTAGCTCCTCTAGCTGTAGTATTTCCTTAGGGATTTCTCCATGGAAATGGTTGTTGCGCAAAATACTGCATAGTGATTCCAAGGATTGTTGAAATTTTCCTAATATTTAGTCATGGTTCATTTTGGCAGGTACATATGTTCTTACATTGATTTTATGTGAACTAGCTTTCCAATTTCTGGTGCTAGTGTTCCCTGGAGACATAGATCTTTCAAGTTCCTGCGAGATGAATAACTCTTGAGGCAGGAACTGGAAATAAACATGTATATTTCTATAGCCACTCAATTCAAGACATTGTAAGTGTAGACTAATTTTAATAACTTTTCACACAGAAGATTTTTTACAATGGTGAATATTATTTATCTTTCTGTTTAAATGAAGAATTAAGAGAATAATAGACTTTTTTAGAATAAAAAAATAAAATTTTAAAAATTTATGTGAATATTTTAATTGTTTAAAGTTATAAATTCTAAAAACATAATTTTTTTTTCATATTCTCTGTTTATCTCCTCGTGAACTCACATTTTACTAAAAAAATTATTTCCTCCTTCTACGTTGTAACATAAAATAATTAACTATTTATTCTTTCGTTACAAAAAAAATCATATATAGAAACCAATTTTAAAAACTAAAAATAATTAGTTACTATAATGACTAAAATAGATACCATTTTTTAGACTAAATTTTTTTTTGATTTCTAAATTAACTTCTATTATTGTTAAATGATTTCTAAATTAGCTTCTATTATTGTTAAATGGTTTCTAAATTAGCTTATATTATTGTTAAATGGTTTCTAAACTGGTATCTAATTAACAACCAAAGTTTTGCTACCAAATTTAGAATATAGATAATTTGTATTTAAAACATGGGTAACTAATTAAATATCAATTTAGAAACTATTTAACAATAATATAAAGTAATTTAGAAACTATTTCTTTTAGTTTCTAAAATAGTCTCTAATTTATTTATTATAGTAACTAATTATTTTTTTATCTGATTTCTATTTCATAATTTTCTGATAGTATTTATTTATCTTACCAAAAATGTTACATAAATGATTTGATCATGGAACTAATTCTCAATATATCATGAATATATAACAAGTCGTTCTTTGACATTTTTGTGTGTTATTATTTATATTTAAAAAATAAAAACAACACTAAATTGTAGATTAACCTAACAATAATATCTTAGAAAGAGTAAATATAGCATCCTTAACTAAAACCATCACCAAGGAAAATATTCCATGAACATCAAATGTAGGATTAAATTACTATAGCATGCATGTTCTTAGAAAGTACTGTGAAAAATAAAAAATTAAAGAAATTTTCAAAAATTTAATTTCAACTAAGTTGTGGTATGAAGCTTAATTCTCTTGAAATGTTTTTCATTATCCAAATACAAAGTAAAGAGTTTGGAAGAGGTGAAAAGCAAATTGATATGAAGAGAAAAGGTAAGAGGTTGCATACAAGGATACAACATTGCCATGGGAGCACTGTACTCCAAACCAGGAACAGTGATGAACCACTCCTCTATTCCAACTCCATAAACCACCCAATGGATCTCTCACCACTTTCTCCCTCATCTTTTCCAGAGCCAACCCTGCACACACACATCTTCACTTTATCAGTTTTTTTTTTCTTAGTTTCTTCAAAAGTAGAATATTTGAAAGCCGTTCTTCTAGTATGTGTACAATCATGTCTTAATCATGTTAATTATAAAAAATAATATTTTTAAATAGGCTACTTATAAAAGTTAATTCGATTTTTCATTTTTTTTAAATTTAATCTCAAAAGTAAAAATTAAAAGCTTCATTTTATCCATTAAAAAATTTCTGTTAACTCAAGTTAGTCATATGTCACATCACCTAAAATTAACATTTTAATATAAAAAACAGGCAAAAATATAATTTGATCTTAAAAAAAAACTTAAAAGAGAAACCATCAGACAGTTATGATATATATATATAATTTCCATTTATGCATAATCAACTTAAATTTTTTGTATTTTTTTAAGAGTTTATACAAGACTTTCTAATGGTTTCTCCATTTAAACTTGAAACAGACTGGAAAAAGAAAAAAAAAATGGAAAGAGAAAAAGTACTTCACCTAAAAATGAACTTTTGATACATTCACAAATACTTTCTTTTCTACATCCATTTTTATAAACAACAATATTATTATTTTAATAATTTCCATACCATTTAATTATAAATATATCTTTTATTATATATATTTATTTTTAAATCCATCACATTAAAATTTTTATAATAGCCTATAAATTTTCAAAGAATCATTTTCGTAAAAAACAATATCAAAACCCATCTCATCTGATGAATCTCGAAATAACACTAAAAAAAATACTTTAACACTCTCAATTGTTTTTCACTTTCTTTACTCAACCAAATATATTATTATTTTATTTCAAAACAAATTATATTAATTTTTATTAACAAAACATAATATTTTATTATTATAAAAAGTTGTAAAATGGAAATGAGAGAAAAATAAAAATTTATTTCCTTTAAAAAAACATGCAACAACCTTAAGAAAAGAGGATCAGCAATGATTAGGGCGATAGTGCATTGAAATTTAGAGTCACCTTCTGAGTTGAGAGTGGAACACCAAACAGGTTCCATGGTGAAGGAGAATAGCAGAGACAGCAACGCCAGAAGCACGCGTAATAGCTTCAACCAAGTCATGAACCTCCACCGTTCTGAAACAATCAAACAGTATATGATCTTCTAAGTTCACTTTGTTTGAGAGAGAGAAAGAGTGCGTGGAGAACAAAATGATTGATGAAACTCACCGTCACCGACGCAAGAATGTTAACGAAATGATGAAAATGGAATGGAGGAAATAGGGAGTGTTTGGAGGAAAACAGACACAGTCCAAAAAAACGGCTTCTTATGTTTTACGAATCAGCGTTTGGCTTTTCGCGGCGAAGAAGTAGTGTATGACGGCACCGTGGATTTGTTCATGGTTTGGTGCATTGAGTTGGAGAAGTCGTAAACGCATCTATTTTATTTATACAAACTACTCTCAACCTTTACCATCACCTTCTATACAAAAGCACGTTGCTCTTATATTTTATTTTATTTTTTATTTTTTATTTTTTATAAATGCATTAATTATTTAAAACAAATTAATTGATAATTTCACTTTATAAATTATTTATAATAAAATAGTCACATAAAATTCCCATTTTTTCCCAATCACACAATATATGCACGTGTAAATTATTTAATAATTAAAAAATGTAAATATATAATTAGGAAAAGATAATTAATGTTATTTTTAATTTTATAAAACACAAATAAATAAATAAATAAATTAAACTATAACACTCTATATTTCATTTTAAGTAAAAACACATGGTTTCCTATTTTAAAATGTTTAATCTTTAATTTTGCATATGCTTTTTTCTTATATATATTTTTTTTTATTCAATTGAACTCCAAACTTAATATATTTATTTAAATAATTATTAAAAACTGGTTTAATTTATTAAAATATAAACAAAAATAAACAAAAGTAAAAATTAGACAAAAATTGTAGATATTTTAAAATAAAAAGACATCTATTATTAAAAATAGGAAAAATCTAATTGTTGATTAATAGGGAGAGAGATAGACACACATGAATAGTGTGCTCAATTTATTGTTTGTATCAGCCTAATTGGAAAAAAAGTGATTTTACATTATCCTTTGTTGATTAATGTCAACTATTTCTAAATATTTTTAATGTTTTACTTAACTATTTTGTATAAGTCTTATTAACTAATACAGACTACAAGAAAATAATTGAATAGAAATTAATTTTAAAGACAAAAAATAATTAGTTACTATAATAACTAAATTAGAGACAATTTTTTAAAGATTAAAATAATTTTTGATTTCTAAATTAATTTATATTATTGTTAAATAGTTTCTAAATTGGTATCTAATTAGCTATCAAGATTTTAACTACCAATTATCTATATTCTAAAATGGTCTCTAATTTTGTCAATATAACAACTAATTATTTTTTATTTATAAAATTGATTTATATTCAATGATTTTTTTACATTGTAATAAAATTTATATATTAGTTTTTAAATTATTATTTAATTATCAAAGTTTCTATCAAAGTTTTAATTAAATACCAATTAAAAATTAATTTATAAATTTTATTAATAATAAAAACTAATTTAAATACCAATAGTTTATTATTTTCTATAATATTGTTTAAATACTAATTAAAAACTAATTTATAAATTTTATTAATAATAGAAACTAATTTAGATACCAATACTTTTTTTTATTCTCTATAATACTATTTAATTTAGTTAATATAGTAACTAATTATTTTTTATTTTTAAAATTAGTTTTATTTAATTATATTTTCTAGTAATTCTTAACATCACAAAATAATAATAAAATTGAGTGATAAAAGTTAAACAAACTAAAATTCTAAGATATTTATGTTTAGCTAACTATCAAGATGGAAAAATAAATAACATGGTAGTTAGAAAAGGTCTATAAAATGGATTCGGAAATACATTGACTTTATTCTAACTAAAAATCAAGTTGACAGCAGCATTAGTAATCTATAATGTCTTCTGTTTATGAACTAATATTATGTTTAACATAAGTTCTTATTTTTTTAATACAGAAAGTATTTATTTTCTTTTATTTTTTTATACAATCTTTAGTTTCATTTGTAATGAAAAATAAATAAACTTTTATTTTGTTAGTATAATTCCCAACTCATCGAAAACGGAAAGTAATATCAAATTATTACATTGTTTGCCAATAATATTTTCACTAAGAAACTAATTAACCTAGTTTACAAAACCCTACCTTCATGGCTATACTCAAGCTACATCACTTACTGAGTTGACAAAAGATTTTCATATAAAATAGGAAAATTATAGTAAAATATGTTGTATATATTAGAATATTAGTCTTGTGAAAAAAAAAAGTATGATTTTTATTGAGATTGTGGTATATTTAATTGTTGAATTATTTGTAAAGGAAAATTTTATAAGTTTCTCCGATTGTTAACTGTGGTTTTTTTTATGTGTTTATTTATATTTTTCGCAATTTGATGTGTTAGTGTACTCAGCTCTTATTAAGGTTGACTTTTTCTGAATGTGTTGGTTTTTTAGATAATGATTAGTTGGTAGATTTTGTTGGGAATTTATAATAGATTAGAGTGTGAGATTCTATATTAATTTTATTTATTTATTTTTTATAAGGTTAGATTATTCCTTTAAGTTATTCATATTTATTTATTGTTTTTTATTGATAAAAAAATATATTGTATATCTATTATATTTTCAACTAATTATACTATAAAAAATTAACATTTTAACATTAACTAAAAATCTAAACTAATTAATATTAGATTAGAATATAAAAAAAAGTAAACTTATTAATTAATCCGGTTCACCACTAATTCAAATTCGAGCCGGATTAGGTTAGACAAAGTATAATCTTTTTTAAATATGTATCAAATTAAATTCGACTCTTGAAAATTATACATACAAATGTACTCTAGGCTAAACCAACTTTATTCGTTAGTTGATTTTTTTTTCCTGTAGAATAGTGTTATAAAATTCATAGCAGTACTGTGACTTTAAAAAAAACAGCACGAAAGTAATATAGGTTTACGGATTCAAACGAATAAAAATATTCATATTTTTTTATCGACCTAAAAATATTTGAAGTTTTAAAAATATTCATGTTTATCAATTATTTTTGAAGTTTTAAAGGCTACACAATCATTATTATTAAGCTAAAGATAAAAAAAATAAAATCATATATTTAGCATTTGACTTTTGCTAAAATTTAATCTCACGCTTTTTTTTTCTTTGCCTTTTTCCCTTGCACCAAGTCTTACCTTTCTATTATAATTATAGTTAATGGTATTATATTATTCAGAAAATCGTCTACCTATACGAATTTTTCTACGTACGAAAATTGACTGCTTATACGTCACTCATACATGGGCCAATTCGTCATTTTGAAAATTTGTACACAAGCATGCAATAGATGTTATAAGCCTAACTTTTACAGTGATGGCTAACTTGGTATCTAATTTTTGAAGTGTTGAGTTGGACCATCAACACCCTTCTTCTATAAGTCTATACCTAGAGACATAACCTTTCAACCTTATAAAGTTTTATAATATTCTAGTAATTCACATAATCTTGCAATTATAAAGTAACCAAACCAACATTGTTTATACCATACATATCTTCAAAACTTAAATAAATTTTTAGTTTATACAAAATTATTTTTTTATAAAAAATGGTTTTCATTTTTCAAAAAATTAAAATTTTGTTTTAATCCCTCCTATTATTTATATAATGTTTATATTTATTAATAGCTTATGTGTTTAGTTTATCTTTCTCAGGTAATATATGTTTATGATACTGAAAAATAAAATAAAAGCTATTTATCTACTCTAAAATGAATTTTAGGAATATTTTTTATGGGTAATAATTTTTTTTAAATAAATGGAAGTACTTCAATTCATATAAAAAATCATAATTCAAAAAATTATTTAAAACATTATAGTCTTACCAGCTAAACAATACCAGCAAAACTACATAGAAGAATGCTATGATCGAGAACATATAGTGTTTAACATTTTAGGGAGATATTAATATTAAAAAACTCTAAATTCACCTATTTGTAAATGAAAAAGTCAATAAATTTAAATTTTAGAAGAATAAAAATAAAGGACAGAGACCAAATAGAGATGGAGAGAAGATAAAAATATAGTTAAATTATTATTTATTAACTAAATTCGGACTTACATATATGGATGATAAGCATTGATGGTAGCAAAATGTGTGGATGAATTTTTTAAAATATGAAAAAGAAGTAGTATTCCATCATTAAGGAAAAACAATAAGAATAAGGAGAACGAAATCCAATCTTCTCTGAATGTGACCCAGAAAACGATGAACATCATTCCTTATTGTTCACTGTAGTAGGCAAAAATAATAGATATTAAAAGTTTTTTTTTCTTTTCTGTTTTATATTTTTTTTCTTTTATAAGTAAATATTTGTTTACATTAAAACGAAATCAATTATCTTAAAAATAACAAACTTATCCACTAGCTTTTAATTAATGAATATTGTTTTTAATATTTTTGGGCAAACATATGACATGTAATAACTGTGAGCATGACACCGATTAATTAAAACAAATAAACTTTCTTTAATGCCGAAGAGCCATCTTCACAATGACATCAGAATTACCATGAAATTGATGCTCCACCCTGTAAATTAACTTTGAGTAATTAAGCTATAATTAACCTCTAAATGAAGGTGGAGATGCCATTTTTTTCCAGGATTAAATGGACCGTATTTTATATGTTTCTATATGTAGAAAATAATTTATATTTTTTAATTTAAAAATGTTTTCTCTGTCTAATGTATAAGTAATTAAAAGTTGACATCGTAAACAAAAGTTAGAGAAAACAAAAATATACGTCATTAATAATAAGACGAAATCGACAATATTTACTTATACTTAGGTTTATCATATATAATTTCTTTTTTTATTGTATTTGAGTTGAAAGAGAATATAAATTTTAACATATGTAATTTTTTAAAATAATGAAATAAAAAGCTATTATGAAGAGTAAAATTTTCCAACGAAATATTTAATGTAGTTGTGGATAAGTAAAAGTTGGAGTAAAATTGAAAGTAGTAATACAATCTGGAACTAATAAATCCAGGAGTTATAACACGTGCACTTTGTGAGAGGCATAAAATTGAATAACATGAAAATTTGTAAGTGGAGCGTGGTTTAATTAATTAATTATTGTACATGTTGAAGACCTAAGTGGACCTAGGTTCGTATCCTTTACAAGCAAATGGACAAGACAACCTCCTTAACCAACTCTTCTCAACGCGTCAGCGTCACGCTCAGCTACCTCCACTTCAACTCCTTCTTCTTCTTCCACACCTTTGAGAGAATACATGAATTTATATATATGTATATATATAATCATATCAAAATCTGATCCGAACAATATTATGCCGGCTTCAACCTTAATTAATTTCCTTACTAAAACGCAAATTAAAGACTACTTTAAGATGAGTATATATTGAGATCCGATCCCCACGATTCTAAGTTTTATTTTATAAATCGATTTTATAAGATTGAATTAAACTTCAAATTCAATATTCATATAATATCAAAATCATTTAAAATCTATCTTAATAAGATATATGGTTCGTACTCATTCATATATTATGAAATCTCAAATTAACATGGTTCGTACTCATTCATATATTATGAAATCTCAAATTAACGTGAAATCTTAAAAAATAAGAAAAAGAACTTATATATATTACAAAATTTGTTTATTTATAGGTAATGTTGAATCTTCCATTATCGAATTGTAGACAACATAAGTGTTGGGTTTAGCCTAAATTAAAGTGTTGAGGTTTAAATTAAAGAAGATTTATATTTGGTGAGTAGTGTAGGAAGGATGGATGATGGCAGTGTATGGCTATAGCAGTTGATGAAAGAGTATGGAAAAGATTCTAGGGTGGAAAGATGAGCGATTTCATTTTCAGGATAGGTACATAGTCACCATAGCACCACACTGAAACTTCTAGGGGACTCGAACTAAACCGGTAACATACCCTTTTACGAAATTTATAAGTTTTGAGGCCCACATTGGCCACTGATAGGAGGTAGTGGTGCCTGAGGTTTGAAATTGGCTAGCTTCATGTTTTAGGGGTTCTTCTGACTGAACAAGGTTTGTTGGATTCACATAACTACTTCTCACACTTGTAAGTCTAGAGCTGTTTAGAAGGCATTGCAGGTAGGTACCATGGTGGGAGTGATGGTCACAAAAAGAACTATCTTGTGATGAAAAACAAGCCAAAAGTTGAAGAATGGAGACAGAGTTAAACCAAAACTTATGATACAGATTGGAGGTACAAAGTTGAGGTGCTAAAGGAGAAAATCTAGGATTAAGACAATATATTTTATACAACATTTTCTTTCTCTCTTTTTATCTAACTATGAATCTGAACGTGCACAAAAATTGAAGCAACGTTTATATCATGAAAAAATAGTGTTACTTTAACTTTTTATCATCTCTTCCCCTCATTAAAATGGGGCATAAATATCATCACACAAAACACTTCTCTGACAACAAAATAATTAAAACAATACAAGAAAAACGACAACATGGTAATCTCAACAAATCAAAGTTTTCACATGACATTACAAATTCTGAACTATATCCACAAGTGATGAGTAAGTACCCACAACAGCAATAAGAACCCCAATCACTATAATCATACAGTTGATTATCATTTCACACCCGAATCTCTTGTAAGCTCCTGAAATCTTCAAGTAGCACACTGATGGTACTAAAATTGAAACTAAAACACTTAGTAATGCCCCAGCAAGACAGATAATGGATCCAAATAAGGGAATGGCCACGGCTACAATAAGAGTGCTAATGAGCAAAGAGGTTCCAACAAGCATATGTGTGAAGCTTTTGCTGTATTTCCATGAAATGTTATTTCTTATAGCAATGATGGTTGGAGAAAGGTTCAATGCATATTTGGTTATAGGATTGATCAAGGTAGTGTATATTGCAACATATGAACTGAACTTGCCTCCTGGGAGGTTCAAAGTTACTTGTGATTTCACATCTTCTCCAAACATTAAGTATCCCAAAACAGCCACTGCTGCATAAAAAAGAGTGCATGCTAAAAAACATGCAACTAGGACCTGCAAAAAAAGGAGGATTTCATATCATGAAAAGGGAGAACAAACAACTATTCAAGTTTAAATGTTTCTCTAAATCATATAAAACTACAGAAATTGGTTTGCACTTACTTTAGAGAACTGAGTTTTATTTCTATTGGAAATGTAGAGACTGGGAATGATTGGATGAGCACTATAACAAAAGGTATATAAACTGACAGCAGCAGGTATTCCACTGAATTTGAAGAGTGTTCCCTTTGCATGAAATCCTGTGCCATCAATGGTGCCATTCCATAATAGAGAGATGAGGAAAATGGAAGAAGATAAAATCCCACAAGCAGAGAGATAAGATAACAGGCTCAAGTCCTCTAACAAAACACTAGGCAAAATAATAATGGCAGCAATTATGGTGAAAAGTGTTGTGCCACCAATTGTTAACCCTGCAAGGTTAACTTGCATGTTTGGTAGTAATTTGTTGAGATTGTCACCCTCCAAAATCAAGAAACCTGTTACAGCTAGATAGATCTCACCATTCATGGCAATTGACACTATTAGTCTACCCTTGTCTCCAAATGCACGTTGACCTATGTCTCTAAACATCTTCACATCACTGTCCATATCCATGCATCTCTTCACCAATATGCCAGTGTAAGTGCAAGTGATGGCAATCACAAAGAATAACAATATGCTTAACCATCCCCCACATGCTAGTGCATAAGGCATGGATAGTGTACCCGCTCCTGAAACCAACCAAAGAGAGAAACACAGAGAGAGAAGATCAATTTTTATTTTTATAACAGGTTGAAGAAGTGAGCATGAAAATCTGTATCATTCCCCCTTGGTCCTCAAATAACTATTTGAATCAGGTATTTCACAGGGGAAATTTTCTATTTGATTTTTCATCTTTATGTGTTGTATTTACTCTTAATAACACAAATAGATATCGTTTTTTGCAAGGTGGGAAAATTTTGTGAACAAAAAATGATAGTGAATCTAGGGGTGTGTGCGTGTCTATTCTGCATTATTTGAGTCATCACTTGGATAAGGTGAAATATGTTAAAAAAATAAATGTGGAGTTTCACAATAAAAATAAAGTTGAACAACTAATAATGAAGAAGGACTTATAAGTACATTGTTTTAAAGTTTTTTTTTTGGGTTATTGAGAGAGATGTGAATGCAGATAAGAATTTCCAAAGTATCATAACTAAAATTATTAAAAAATAAAGACAAAAAATAATTAGTTATTATAATAACTAAATTAGAGACTATTTTAGAGATTAAATTATTTTTTCTAAATTAATTTTTATTATTGTTAAATAGTTTTTAAATTAGTATCTAATTAGTTAATTTTTATTTTTTTTATTTCATGATTTTTTTTAGTATTAACAATTTAATCTAAAAGTACATTAAATTTATGGAGATAAAAAAATATAATTATACGATTTCTTATTTTATGCAATATATAATTATCATTACGAGAATATTATTAAATAAAAATTAATTTTAAGCACAAAAAATAATTAAACATTATATTGACTAAATTAGATATAAAATAAAAAAAATTATTTGTATATAAAATAGTTTCTATTATTAATAAAATTTATAAATTAGTATTTAAATTGTTATTTAATTAGTTATCAAGATTTTAATTACCAAGATTTTAAATTCTAGAATTGTTAATTAACTAATTAAATATTAATTTAAAAATTACTTAAATATCAATAATTATTTAATCTATAAAATATATATAATTATTATTTTTTTATCTAAAATATATTTTTATTTAATGATTTAATAGTGTAAATCACACTTAAATATATAGAAAAAATACAGTGGTTTTACAAATGTAGTTTAACAGCAGTTTATAAATTATTTATTATTTATACTACGTTTAAGTGTTGCCCTTTAACATGTATGGATTAAATAACAAAGGCCTAAAAAGTAAACATTACAACACTTTTACAAATTTCAAATGTTATATGTCTTGATTTGATTTTCATTATCGAACACGTTTTCAAATTTAAATCATAAGTTTTCATTTACAAATTAAAATTCAAACGAAACATTGATTCCAAAATAGAAATCTAAATTACTGATATTATTTTATTATAAACAATATTATTATTAACAATAATAATAATATTATTTATAATAATAATAATATTAACTCACAAAATCCGAGTTCCATTATCTGTAATATTGTGAATAATTATATATTTTGTGTATGCATGTTATGTGTGTTTGGTTAAGAATGAGTGTGAAAGACATGAAAAAAGAGAATTACCTGAGAGAGCATTAATCAGATGGAAGGAAGTCTTAAAAACAGAGGTGTTACCCACATTCGATGTGTGGACATGATTACAAGTTTTGGCCTTCAACGCCTCACAATCATTTACTTGTTTCACTTTTTCATCACTCACCAGAAGGGGTATAGTGATGGAGGAGCATCTACCACCCTCTTTACCACCCATGCTTCTCTTTCTCCTTCTCTTTCTCTTTCTCTTTCTCACTAAGAACCCTCTCTGTAACTCAGACTTTAGTGTGTGTGTGTGTGTATATATATATATATATATATATATATATATATATATATATATATATATAATTAAAGATATATTTTAAAGATAATCGACAACCAACTAAACCAAATATCTTCTCATTTGTCATCTTATTCTACACGTCTTTTTATTTTAAAAAAGATAAAATTAATATTTTTAATTAAATATAAATGAACAATATTTACGCAATATTAACCTATATCAATAAAATCATAAACTATTATTGAAATATGTTATTAATTATTTCATTTTTAAATAATCTAAAATTTAAGGTTTTAAGTTGAAGTGCTCCTATTATATTATAAAATCAATTTACTATAATGTTATATGCTTCTAAAATCTATAACTTTAGACAGAGGTGGAAAATAAACTTGTATAAGTTGGAGAATTAATTTAAATCCTTCAAGTAAAATACTAAGTTTGCATTTTGTAAATAAAATAAGTATAATTAAAATATTCTACCAAAATCTTATTTTTTGTGATCTTTCCCTACCTACTCTTTGGTAGTTATAAATAATAAATTTTATATTTAAGAACTTTTTTGAAAATTAAGAATTAAAAATACTTTTAGGATATATACAAAATAATATCTTTTTGGAGCATCATTTTCATCTTCTATATTATGCCCTACCTCCATGTGAAATTCAGCATGCAGAGCCACCATTGAAGCTAGCATTCCACACTACAATAGGACTTTTTTGTCTCCCTCCTTAACCCAACTGCATTTTTTTTTCATTTGATTTTAGTTAAATACTTTTTCATTTATATATATATATATATATATATTCATTTTGTTTATAGACATTAATCAGAAATTCAACACTGCGTCTTAAATAAAACTATGGTTCAGGTAATCAATAAGTAAAATTTAATAAAAAAATTATTAGAAAAATTTGATGCTATATATGAACTTCTCAGATTATTATCACAATCTTAGTTACAAAATCTCCGATTTCACTTCATTTAATAATTTTACTATTTATTATATATTTATTTTTCTAAAATTATCAAATCAAGAATTATATACAAGTTTAATCAATGTGAAAGTATAGTTATCCCTTTTTGTCGAAACTCATGAAATAATATAGCATTGAGCTAAGTGTTTTGAAATATATAAATGAAAGTGACTTCTCGAAATTGTTTTTCTCACCCATCTTTCTATTTTTCTATAATTATTTTGTGAAGATTATTAAACGTTACTATTAAAAAAAAGTACTCTGATGGAGTGATTTTTTCATGTGATGAAAAGATACCGAAATCACTTTTATATTACTTACGATTAATTTTTTTTTTATCCCACACTACAAGAAAATCATGAAATAGAAACTAATTTTAGAGAAAAAAAAATAATTAGTTGCTATAATGATTAAATTAAAAATTATTTTAGAGAATAAAAAAAATTGGTTTCTAAATTAGTTTCTGTTATTGTTAAATCGTTTATAAATTGGTACCAAGGTTTTAACTACCAATTATTTAAATTTTAAATTTGGTAGCACAAACCTTGGTAACTAATTAGATAACAAATTAGAAACCATTAACAATAATAGGAACTAATATAGAAACCAAAAGTTTTTTTTAGTTTTTAAAATGGTCTCTAATTTAGTCATTATAACAACTAATTATTTTTAATCTATAAAATTAATTTTTATTTTATGATTTTCTTGTAATGTATAGTATGAAAAGGATTTAAATAAATTAGTCTGTAGGTGAAATTAATTTAATTTGAGGTTTCAATTTATCAATTCATAATATATGCCACCAAAACAATAACAAATCTTGATAAAAGTTAACCATTTTTTTTAAAAATAACAATTATTTTAAATATAAAATAACTTATTATAATTATTTCCATATTTTAGATATTTAGATTATCTAAAAAGAAAACTAATTTCATTTTATAATATAGAAACTAATTTTATATTATAAAAAAACATATTTAACTCATTATTTATTTTCTCAAAAATATCTCTCCATATATATACATTCCAGTAAAAATCTCTTATATTTTACTGTACAATTCATATGAATAAGAATAACTCAAGATTGAGTTATAAAAACTAAGAGTATCGAATATAATTACAAATAATGGAATCTTGATAGTCGTATAAGAGTAATGCTGTTCATACTTATATAATATTTTTCTTCACTGTATATGATATAAATATTTTAATAAGAATATTGTCGGTCTGAGGATCAATTAAACAAAAAACTAGATGGTACGATTGTATGAACAGTCCAAGAAATTCAACAAGTTATACATTATTAAAATATTCAGCTAGAAAAGATTCTAATACGACTCTAGAACCCTAACATCTTTTAATCAGCATTCAATGAGATTTATGTTTCTGTGTTTTTACTTCTGATGTAACTATGCACTTCTTGTATATTTCTCAACAACACAAATTTTTTAGTTGCTGGTAAAAATGAGTTTATATTTCTTAACAACACAAATTTTTAGTTGTTGGAAAAAAGAACAAGTCTTTAAGTGAAAAGGAAATATTTTAGTTTAAAGTCTCTGCCTATATATTTTTTCACATTCAATAGTATTGATTATTATTGAACTATAATAATAAATAAATTTAATGTTTTAATTAATATTTATATAATTAAATTTATTTAAGTTTTAACATTTTTTCTTTTAATTTTATGTTTTTAGAATAAATAATCTAAGAAAGTATGTATATTTATAAATGAGCTAAATAGATAAAAATTCAAGTCGAAAAAGATAAACATTCTCATAAAATATACGTATGGAATGCAAGATAACTCCATGCAATATTAACACAGAGACAGAAACACACAGAAAACAATAAGATATGCTGACAATTTCATTTCTTTTTCTTTTTCTTTCTGATGAATTCTGTGACTCAAAGGATTGATTACTGTCATGCAATGCAAATTCCCTCTGCATATACAATGACAAGGGAGATACCATTTTAAAACTTAAAATAACAGTCTTTATTTTCAAATATCCATTAATAAATATGGCATGCGATACGATATCAAACGAAAATCATTCCAAGTTAATAAATATGGTTCAAAAACATGCTATACGATATCAAACTAAAATCATTCCAAGTTAATAAATATGACTCAAAAACATGCTATACGATATCAAACTAAAATCATTCCAAGTTAATAATTAATAGATAAATTTTTCCATGCTTAAAACATATTTTCAGAAAATTTATATTTAATTAATACGTAATCACAAAAATTTATACGTCATTGATACGTAATCAGAAAATTTAATTCAAAAGTTGTAAATTTTTATACGTAATTAATATGAAATCAGGAAATTGCATTAGCTGATTTGCATTATTATAGTATAAATTACAACAAATAACTGTAATTAAAATACTATATCAACATAACTAAAACGTAAATGTTTAAACGTTAATTTGGAAGGATACGATATTTTATAAACTTTCATTACAAGAATGCCCTCATATAGTTACCCAAAAATAGCGTTGATTAAAGCAAAGAAATTAGTAAAGTAAGTCAATAATGTTCAATGTCGATTTAGTGGATGCAATCGAAATTATAATTTATAGAATTTAAAAAAGGAAAAAACAGAAGAAATAGAAAAGACTTAGGTTACACTAAGGAGAGAGCATGATTTATATCACTACAAGAAAATCATGAAATAGAAATCAATTTTTATAAACCAAAATAATTAGTTGCAATAATAACTAAATTAGAGACCATTTTAAAAACTAAAAAACAAATTCTAAATTAGTTTCTATTATTGTTAATTATTATTTTGGTCTCTAAAAATTGATTTCTATTTCATGATTTTCTTGTAGTGTATGCATACTAACATTATATAAATAATATTTTAAAAAAATACATAAGGCTTAGATCATAAATTATATTAGAAAAAAAGATAACGATGGTCTAGTCCACCTACAAGTGATAAATTATATTTAAAAAAAAAGAAAAAAAAGATGACTTAGCCTACATACCATAAATTATATTAAAAAAAATTAAAAAGAGAATAATCTACAAGGAGAATTTGTGTGGGCGTTGACGCTACACAAATTACATTTTGAAAAAAAAAAAACAGAAAAGGAGAAGGGTAAAGAGAGCTTAGCAAGCTACATGCTAATGCCAATGCCAATGCCAATGCTAAGAGAATGGGAGATTTGTGTGGCTTGCTCAACACTATTAGTGACATAGTATAACAAGAGTTTGGTCCACGCTAGTTCTTAAGTGTGTTTGTGTGTGCCTAATCGACGTTAAGTAAGACTTATTAGTAACTCCAAATTCACTTTAGAGACATGGCTGATCATCATTGTATTTTTCTATTAAGGAAGAGATATATTTTGCACTAGAGGATGTGGTACTAATTAAGATGGATGACTATAAGTGAAAATTTTAACATAAATTCATATACTCTCTAATAAATATGATTATTCTTTTTCAACAATTAACATGTCCTCCAAACTCTTATTTTCTTCAACCACGTTGACATTTTAAGAACTTGAAGATGAAGGTTTGAAATTTTCACCCATTGATCTTAGGTTATAAAATCATATTTTTTTTACAATTATTTCGAGAATCGAATGTGTCATCATCAAATAAACGACTTGGAACATCATTCTTTAATATGTTTTATCACGAGTCTCTATTAATAATAAGATTTCCGAACTCATCTTAAACAATAAATGAGAGATTTAAGGCAAATGAGACATAAATGTGAATATCAAGTAATGAATTAAAAACTTAAAATTAAAAAAAAAATCTAATTTAATAATTAAAAAGTTATCATTTCTTAAATATTTTGTGCATTTGGACGAATCTATCTACATCTAACGGTATCAACCTTCCAATCGAAATATTTAGATCATATAAGAATGTTGTTGGTAAAAGAGTCTTGGTAAATCCAGCAACCGGACTGAACAATGTATAATGTGAGGTTGTCATGTATAAATGTATAAATAAGATAGATATAGACATGTTTATAAAAAAAAAAACTATAATTTGAAGCAAACACAATCGTGAGTTGCATATCATAAATACATGAGAAATAAATATGTAAATGCAAACAAAATATCAATTCATAATAAATTTTAAGTAAATTAACATGTTGTTATATAACATTTAAGAATTGTTAAGGATCGTGCAGGGGAATAAAGGGGAAGAAAGATATGAGAAAACACAAACTTATGATAGAATTAAAGAAAATGAATGTTAAATCGTCTTCATAAATATAAATTCCAAAACAATTATTCTTTAATTTTTTTTTTAATTATAAAAATGTCATCAAGTCACTCTAAACAAGAGTTTACATTGAAAATATTTTTTAAAGACAATTTTAATATTGGTGTATATATAATAATATGTTACTTTTATTTTTATCGGAAAAAAATCTATATAATTTGTATTTATCTACTATTTTAGTAAATTAATTAATACTTTGTTAATGATTGCAATATTATTTTCCTTTTATGAAAATTTATATAATAATGAAAATTCTGAGTAAATGCATAGTATTTAATTGAAATCCTTGAATATAATTTTTTTTTTAAAATTAAAATTGTAATGTAATTTAATTTTTTAAAACTAGTTAATACAATGAATTAACTTAATAAAATGTTAAGTATACTTAAAAATTTAAATTTAATTTTTTATTAACAAATAATTAATTAATTAAATGAGACTCAGAGATAAATTTAAATTTAGTTATTTATTTATATATATATATATATTAATTTTAATATTTAAATACATGTGAATACACTGAAAATCTTATTTGATATTTTGTTATAGTAATTTTAGATAAAGTATACACAAATAATTAGAATTCACACTTGAAATATTCAATAATCATCTTATAAGGTATGAAAAAAATCCATGCAAATACTAATATGTTTTATTTCACAAACCAGTTATATTTCAGAAACCAGCTGACTGAATTATAATATTTTTTTTCTTAGAAATATGATATTCAAAAACTCATTTGTGTTTGTAACGCCTCATCTGCATACCCCAATTTTTTCAATCTCTCTATTTTCATAACTTCTTCTCTCCTTATTAATCTTATTTATTTTAGGATTTGACCGTAACTCATAGTACCTGATAAGTAAAATATCTTATTAGATTTTCAAACGTAATAAATTTCTAAAGATGTTTTGTTATCTGATTTTTACTATATTTTTATCATCAATCTTGGTGTGGTGGAGTTAGTTGAGAAAAGTGACCATCTCAACTTATTTTTTCACATACTGAAATATGTTATGTTTGGATAATTTGCTCTAGGTCTCTAGATTTTGGAGTAACCCTACTAATTTGTTTTACAAATTTTCTTGAAGAGAAACAATTTAGGTAAATAAAGATATTGTATGTTTAATAGAATTTTAGAATAACTTATATAATACTTAATGGAAAAAAGTAAATACTAGTTTGTACGATGAATTGAATTTTTCATTTTACAAATGAAAAAAATTATTATCTTAATTTATATCTAAATTTTTAAAATTTATTATTTTCAAGCAAAAGTAATTAACTAATTAATTAAGCAGTATATATATATATATATTATTTTACCCCAGTTAAATGAAAATTTATATTTATTTATATGATTAAATAGTCGATTTAGAATTACTTTTGTAATTTTTTCCTCAAAGTTTATGAATATACCATTACCATTTATGTAGTCTGTGATTTATAAAATTTATTTATGTAATCTGTAATTTATAAAATTTATTTATGTAATCTGTAATTTATAAAATTTATTTATGTAATCTGTAATTTATAAAATTTATGATTAAAATGGTGATTAAATTATATTATTTGAATCTTACATATTTATAAAAAAATCATAATGACTTCAAAATCTTTATTATAAAAAAAATTATTATCATTTTTAACTCTATTAAATATGTTTAAATATTATTTTTGAATTTTAAAATATAAATTATGCATCCTTTTTAAATTAATTTAGAATATTAATAATATGTTAAAAATATTATTTTAGATGTTAAAATATAAATTATTAACATGTTAAATAATAGTTAATAAGTATCATTTAATATTACAATTAATATGTTAATTAATATGTTGAAATATCAATTGATAAAATTATAAATTTTTATAAGTTACATGTAAAAATATTAGTAATACTTCTTACATGCATAAACCTTTTGTTTGTTGTATGATATATTATAAATACTCTTTTAGAAAATAAGTACAATTATATTTTAATTTTTTTTTGTAAATAAACTAAACTATATTTTAATTTTTTTTGTAAATAAACTAAACTTTGTGTTAGTTATTTTTATGTTATTTGGAGATCTCAATTTTTTTGTTATTAGCAAGAAAAAATAAATAAATATGAATCACTTAATGGATGGTCCAATTCTTATACAGAACTGAACAGAAACGTACACTCCCTTTCAAAGCTTACCATGAATATCCTACTTAAGCAACTAAAAAGCCGGATCGAACTAAAAATACATCAGAAACAATCTAACATCTCATCACAACCTTCTAGAAAATCATTAAATAGAAACCAATTTTAGAGACTAAAAATAATTAGTTGCTATATTGACTAAATTAGATACTAGTTTTTATATTAGTTTTTATTATTCATAAATAGTTTCTATATTGGTATCTAATTAGCTACCAATGTTTTAACTACCAATTATATAGATTCTAAATTTGGTAGCAAAAACCTTAGTAGTTAATTAGATACCAATTAAAAAATTATCTATCAATAATAGAAACTAATTTAAAAATCAATAATTTTTTTAGTCTTTAAAATAGTATCTAATTTAGTCAATATAACAACTCATTATTTTTTGTCTTTAAAATTAATTTCTATTTAATAATTTTTTTTTTGTGATACTTAACATTCATACAACTCATCACAAGTCAATTTCTGGTTTGGAATGAGTTAGGTTAACATTTTGCTAACTAAATCAATGACTATAGGGCCAACAGCTAGACCATTTGTTCTTATATAGTAATAAACAAATTAAAATTATCAAAACAAAATTAAGTTTTATATAAATATTTAATAAAATATTTTTAATCACTATAAACAAAGATAAAAATAATTAATGACAATTTTAATAAGTTTAGATATAATAAATATGGACAATAAATTTTTTAACTAAAACTTGTGAAAATACATACACTAAACCGACACCTTTTATTGTTTTATAAGATATAAAACTTGTCATTTTATTGTAACTTTTGATTACACATTAATATCTATATGTTGGTTTAAATTTTAATATATTTTTTTGCTGATGTATAAATGTGAGAAGAAAATGGTAGAAAAATATATTGATTTAGAAAGTATGAAAGGAATAAATATTTATTTTTAGATGTGTAGTAAGACAAAAGTAACTAATGTGTGAAAGATTAAAACTAAAGTGCGTTGTGAATAATGTGAAGTAAAGTACTTAAATCTCTATGGACTAGTTTTAGTAAGTTAATTAATAATTTATTTGAAATGTTGATTATGAGTAAAAAAACAAAATATTTTAAATAAAAGCGAAAAGGAAAGGAAAAAGAAGAGTGAATGACATCCCTTTTGGGTAAGAGTGAATCTAACCTTCTTGCAAAGTTATGGCATGGAATAGGCCACCACCAATCATGTGACCATTTTCAATCCTGCTTGAGTATAATTCTACTTCACTTCGACCCATTCCAAACAAACACATGTACAAATGCCAATAACAAAACGATTTATTTATCTAATTGAATTTAACCAAAGTAGCATATCACACATGGGGATATGAAGGTAGGGGTGTGGAAAACTGCCCAACCCACGTTAAAAAAAGGGGTGCACGTTCCTTTCTAGTACTTTGAGTTGACTTTGCATGATATCTGTTGTTTTTTTTTGGGTGAATATCATGTTCTGTATTTACCGATGTTCTGGTACTCATAATCTAATCGATGTTGATTTTATTTTATTAAAAAATATTGAATAATTTAGAAATATTAATTTATTTTAGATTTTTTATATAAAAAATAAATAATTTAGAGTTATATTTATTTATAATTTTGAATGGTTTAGAAATTTTATTTATTTTAAAATTTTATTTAAATAAGACATTAAATAATTTCGAATTTATATTTGTTTAAAATTTTGAATAATTTAGAAATTTATTTATTTCAAATTTTTTTAAACAAGATATAGGATTTTAAATAATTTAGAAATTTTATTTAAGATTTGTATTTATTTAAGATTTTGTGTAATTTAAAAATTTATTTATTTAAGGAAGACATTCAATAATTTAGTACTTGTATTTCTTTATAATAATTTAAGAATTTATGTATTTAATTTTTTTATTCAAATATAACATTTAATAATTTAAAATTTGTATTTATTTAGGATTTTTAATAATTTAATAATTTTATTGATTTTAATTTTTTTATTTAAATAAGACATTAAATAATTTAAATTTGCATTTATTTAGGATTTATTTAAATAATATTTTAATTAAAAACAATTATAATAAAAAAAAGAAAAATATTTTTTCAACAATTTTTAAATATAGACAAAATTGTAAACTAATATTTTTATTAGTTAAAAAAAATACCATTTAAATCATACACATCACATTAGAAAAAAAACTTTTATAAATTTTCCTTACTTTTCACATTATTTACATTAATCAAAATCACCTTACTTTCTTCTTATATTTTCATCGAATCATTTCAAATTTACTCAATATAATCCAAACAAAACATAGAACCACTAGAACAGTGATATTTTGACCTTCTTCTACATTCTCACTTGAAAACCAATAATATTATTAATTTATTTTAATATTTAATTTTTATTACTTGAATATAATATTTTATTATTAAAAAATGATAAAGTATAGAAAATAAAAAGTGTGAAATTCATTTTATTAATCAGCATAACAAAAATAGAAAGAATAAAAACTTATTCCCATTTGTAATCGTGACGCATGAAGCAAAACCAGGAAACTAAAAGAGAGAAGAAATAAAACAATATTTTGGGTGCAAAATGAGGGGAAGAACATTAGTAGTTGACGTCCTTTCTGGCATAAGAAGGACTTTACACGTTATAATTTCATTCTCAATACATCATTAGGACATACTTAAATTATATATAGAAAGATGGTAATATTATAAGTTTGATGAGACAGAGATGGTTTAAGTTTGATCAATAATGTTGACGAAGCATTTGGATGAAGGCCAGAGATATTACATTAAGTTGGAAATAGAGTTTGTTTTCCTTTGTTAAAGGAGACGTTTCACCTTTCTTATCCTTGAATTGATCTTCACAGGTAACAGAGTTATCCAAGGAAGCACTCAGCCTTATAGAAGCCGTGTCCAAATCCTTCCACTTTAAAGCAACCGCAGCAGCATCTAAATCCCAAAGGGAATCAGAGTAAAGATCATAACAATCTCGTAAACAAACCTTTGCGTATTCATCAAAACTTTTGCCCTTCAAGAACTTTGAAATCATGGAAACCGTGTTGCTTCCGTTGGACTTGGTAAGTTGAATTGAAATGCCCACAAGACCCTCCAGGTTGGTGCCTGCTGGTTGCAACTTGGAGGAGGCATCTTTGAGGGATGCCACACAGAAATCATACCTCAAATTTGGATCATTCTTCGAGGCCTCCTTGCAAGATTCAGAGATAAGATTTGAACCATTTGAACTTTGGAAGAGAAAGATAAAGAAAACAAGTAAGAACGAACCGAATTTCATTCTTGTCTTCTTTTTTTTTTCTTATGATCGGTGAGAAATGAGATTTAGTTTACACCTTTATAATGTGATCTCCACTACACATCACATATTATATATATTATTGAGTTGGTGTTGCTCCCTTATTCTCATCCTAGATAAATATTATGATTATTATTATTATTATTATTACTATAACTATTATATATAATATTACTTTTATTAATGAGAATTTCATTAGTTTGTTTTTTGTTTGTGAGAAATTCTGAGTAAAAGGATTACTGTTGTGGTATGTTAACCCGTGAGATGCACACAAGAATAATATTTACTTACAAGTTTTAAGATTTTTAATATTTACTTACAATCTTTAAACCAATTTTCGTCACACCTGGTTCTAAACTTTTTACCTCCTTTTATGTTTTCTAACTATCCTCAATTTTTTTTGTTATATATTATCTAGGAAATCTCACGTGTACGTGGATGGAATAAATGGATCACATTACAAAATAATTATTAAATAAAAATAATTTTTTTAAAAAAAGTTAATTAACTATATTAATTACATTAGATATTATTTTAAAAATTAAAATTATTAATATTATTAATAAAATTTATAAATTAGTTTTTAATTAATATTTAATTAGTTATCATTGATTTAATTATTATTAATGTAGATTTTAAAGTTGATAATTACATACATACTAATTTAAAAATTATTTATTAATAAAAGAAATTTTTTTATTTACTAATATTTTTTTTAATTTTTAAAATAATATTTAATTTAGTTAATATAATAATTAATTATTTTTATTTTTAAAATTAGTTTTTATTTAATAATTTTTTAATAACACCAAGCAAAATAAACAACTTATATAAATTTAAAATAAATAAAATAAGTGATTTAATAATTAAAAGATTATCATTTGTTGCATATTTTGTGAATCTAGACTAATCCAACTACGTTCAATAATGTCAACACTCCCAATCGAAGCATTTGAATCATGTAAGGATGATACTGGTAGAAGAGTAAATAAAACAATTGGGCTAGAAAATGTATGAACTTGAAGTAGGATTAGATATAGACACGTGTAAAGGTTTTATGCTCATATTGTTATAAAAAAAAAAAGTTTTATGCTCATTATCTTATCCAAATTTGTGTCTCGTGTGCAGGAAATCATTTATATTTTCTTTGTATTGCAAATATTCAACATTATTAACATACATCTTCGTCACACCTTGATCTAAGCTTTTTACCTTATTGTATGTTTCTGAACTACCTTCAAAATTTTCTTTTATTATACAGGAAATCTCACATATTGATACAAGATAAATAACTTATACAGATTTAAAATAATTTTAAAAAACAGTTTGCTAATTAAAAAGTTATCATTTCTTGCATATTTTGTGAATTCAGACGAATCCATCTACGTCCAACAATATCAACATTTTCAATTGAAGCATTTGGATCATATAATGTAGAGAATGTATGATGTCGGGTTGTCATAGGCTATGAGTGAGGCTAGATATAAACATATTTATAAAAAAAAAAACGATAATTTGAAGCAGACATGGTGAGATGCATTTAAGAAGTAGATTAGAAATAAATATGCATACAAATAGTATGCAATGAAGGTATCAATTCATAATTAGATTTTTAATTAGAGTTAGTGGGTGTTCTACTGATATCTCTCCTTCTACTTATCATGTTGTATGAACGAGATTTGGAAGCATAGAAACAAGGTAATTTTTAAAGGAAGTATAGTATAGATACAGGGTAATCTTTAAAGGAGGTGTAGTATAGAAATAAGTTTGCAGTACTCAACGAGGTTTGGTAGCATAGAAAACGGGTAATCTTTAAAGGAAGTGTAGTAGATGTATTGGAAGTTTTTGCTTTGATCCAATTAAAGGTTTGGTCTTGGAATACTGATATGATTTCAATAACATGATAGAGACATTATATGAACATGTTATGGATTCAACAAGAATTGGAATATGATTAGGCACTTTTTAATAATTGGATCAATGTTCTTATCATTCAAGAACTCACCAAAACACAAGTAACCAAGCCAAACTCATATAGAAACCCATTTTTAGGCATATGAACCGATTAAAACAAGAAACAACACAAATGAACCGATTAAAACTTAAAGAAACACAACTAAAATCACAAGAACAGCAAACTAAATGAAACTACCGAATATAAACACAAGACAAACAAGTTCTACCGATTGAAATGACAAGAAACAACAAAAACATGTTTTAGAGTTTGTTTTGGAATGGAAATGGAGGAAGGAGATGAAAAAGAACAAGGAAACTTATGTGGTTGGAGTTCTTGGAAATGTGCACGCCACTTGAAGGATGAAAGGCTTCAAAATGAGTGTGTTGCTGCCACTTGAGAGCCCAAGGATTCACTCAAGATAAGACTATAAGAGAAGAAGACACAAGTCTCTCTCAATTCACTCACCAATTTGGGAGAGGTTCTTTACCCACAAAATCAATTCTATTATTTCAAAGACTCAAGCCTTCCTTTTATATGGAGGAGGACCGGTCACATATTACAAAGAAAGCTTACAAGAGAAGCTTTGCAAGGTTGCCTTCTAACCTTTCCAATTCTAGCGCCTAAAATGGAGAGTGAAGAGGCACCTTCTAGATTTTTCCTAAAAACTAATGCCTATAGGTGCTATACAAAAGAGGTATCTTTAAGGTTTCCCTCTTTAGCACATCCTAAAGTTATTCTATATTATTTACAAATTTATACAAAAGAAACTATAAAGAGAGATATTAATTGGAGCCCATTCTTGAATGTTTGTAGTCTTCTTTTGGCTTTAGGCTTGGTCCTCTCTTTATTTAATTCTTCTTTCATTTTTTAGAAGACTAGAAGGAAGAACTTTAAATGTTTGGGTGGATGACCTCTTCCTCCATTAGTAAAATCCTCTCTAACTTGATATCTATCAAATACATCCAAGTCACATTCTGCGTTTTTCTCCTTCTCCGATTAGTGTATAGATCCTATGATTTATATGGAGATGATCTCATGACGCATTCTTTTAGTTTGTAATATATAAAATTAAAGGACTGAGAATAATATATAAAAACAAATATTTAAAAAAATTAAGTACTCTATTGTAAGTAGGGTAAGTTCTCTTATCCTAATTATATTTCTATTTCTAGATTTTTTTCACATTTCTTTATAGTAGGTTAGAAAAACAAAATTTAGTAATAAATGTTGACAATTTGATTTTAAAATAAAAACTTTTAAATGAATATAAAAATTTGAACGTGAGAAATTAATTTATACTAGAAAGAAAATAAATTATTTGGTAGGGCTATATACAAGAATGGATAACCGTTAGGACTTACTATAAATTTCTATATACTAAGAGTAGATTGTTATGTCATAGTAATTTAATAATGTGTATGTTCAATCTGGTTTAACTTTGTTGAAGGATTGACAAATGATTAATCTTTACAGAATCCGTGAAGAATTCAATGTGGAAGAACTTGGATATCAACAACTTTTATTTTCGGTTTTAATCTCTTTTATATTTTCTGCACAACTATCTCAATCCTTATTATCTTTATTGTTATTGCTAACTTGTATTGCTCGCAAATAAATTCTAAACAGTGATTTACTAATTTTACTATTGGATTTGTTGGGAAACGACTTGAGGTCATCTGAACACTTCTATCATTTTAATTTAACAGCAAAACGATAAAATTTGGCGTCATTACTAGAAAATCCAATTTAAATTTGGTTATCAGGGTTTTTTTTATCTGCATATTTTTTTTTCCTAATTTTATTTTCTGCATATCTAACTTTATTTTCTTTTGATTAGTTTTATTTAATTATTATACTTTAAAAAAACAAAAAAAAGTAATAAATTGAAAAAAAAATGATATATATATATATATTATCTTATTTTATTTTATCTCCTTATATCTCTTATCTTTTTCCTATTTTGGTTTCTCTTTATTTTATTTTTTATATCTTTTTTCTTAATCTTATTTTGATTAGTTTTTATTTTATTTCTTTATATTTTTTATCTTAATCTTATTTTAATTTTCTTTATTTTATATCTTATCTATTTTTAATTATTATTTTTTTCTCTGGATTTTTTTCTATTTTTTTATTATTGTTGTTTTTATTTTCTATATTTTATTTATTTATTTTTGCTCTTTTTTTCTTCTTTTCATTCTCATTTTTTTAAGCATTAAGTGTGACATTTGCATTAATTTTTTTTAGAATTTTGCATTTAGGGTAGACACTTCATTTGTTACTCTTTGAATTTTTTTTTAAATTGAAAGCAATTTAGAGAAGACTCTAGCTAGAAAAAACTTGTTTTTTAAGTTCGTCCACATGTTACTCACCTCTCTTTACTAAGAGTTTACTTGATTTACTTTTTCAAATACAAGAAAAAAAATTGTTATGAGATATAATAGGTGTTGGTGTACATTAGTCCTATAAACCCTTTATAATACCAAGATATCCTACCCCTTCAAAATCATGGTTTGAGCTTTTTTGACATTTAAAGTGGTAGGTGATGGATAAGTTAGATACATCCCTTACCAAGAATCTTTCAAAACGATAAAAAAAAATTAGACTCTTAAACTTATGTTTATAAATTTATAATGAAAAAAGTTCTTCAAACCGCCTAAAGGATAAGATGAGACTAAATCTAATTGATCAAACTAAACCAAATATTTGTTTTAATAGTCACTCAAAACAATTTAATTATTAAAATAAAAATTTAATATTTTGAAATAGAACAAAATATACAGCAAATAGTATCATAATTTTGCTCTTGAAATTTGTCCAATTATCTTACAATCAAGCAATAGTAACTATCAATAACCTTACTTACAATCAAGCGACTACAAACACAAGAAACAAGCATGATTTTCAGTTCTGATCCATTTTATTCCCTTGCATTAAATGGGGGCAAAAACATTATGTTACCTCATTCAAAAAAACGCAGTCTGCAACAAAATAATCTCTCAAACATGTTCAAATGACAAAAAGATGTATCCAACAAAGATTATGCCTCACAAAAATGTGGATACAAGTTGTCTAAGTATTGAAAAAAAATACATCTTTACACACTCAAGCACAAAGAAACAAAGCAGCTTCAATTATAGCAGCTTCCAAAATGAACCATTCAATCCATATCCACTAAGACTTACAAGTTATGAACTATATCTACAAGAGATGTATAAGTACCCACAACAGCAATACTAACCCCCAAAACTATTATTGAATAGTTGATGATCATTTCAGACCCAAATGTCTTGTATGCTCCTGAAATCTTCAAGTAGCACACTGATGGTACTAAAATTGAAGCTGACACACTGAGCAATGCCCCAATCAGTGACATGAGATATCCAAACAAGGGTATGGTCACAGCTACAATTAGAGAGCTAGTGAGAATGGAGGTACTAACAAGGGTGTGTGTGAATCTTTTGTTGTAATGCCATGAAATCTTGTTTTTAACAGCATTTATCACTGGGGTAAGCATCAATGCATATTTGGTTATAGGATTGACCAAGGTGGTGAATATTGCCACATGTGAACTGAACTTGCTTGTTGGTAGGTTCAAAGTCACCTGTGATTCAACCTCTTGTCCAAACATTAAGTACCCCAAAACACCTGCTGCTGCATAACCAAGGGTGCATACTGAAAAGCACATAGATAGAACCTGCATAAACAGAGGAATACAAACTGTTGTTAACTATCTAGCAATCCAAATCATGAGAATGAAGCAGCACTAATCCATGTTAAGGAACCATATGAATGTGGAAACAATTGAAGAGTATGAAATCATCTTTAGGATATAGAAGCTATGACTATAATTAGTTTCTTAAAATCACATTGGACATGTGAGAAATCACATCTAAAATGTAGAACCATAGGCTATTGGATGTGACATGATATATATTTGCATATTCAAGTTACTAATAAAATTCTATAAACTTTATCTGATGCAAACACTATACAAAGTTACTTGAACCTAAAATCAATTTCTTAACGTGAGACAAAACATTTGAACATTTATTTAACATCACATCAGTAGTTATTTCAAAGTAATGTTATAGATCATCTGATATGAATAAAAAAATGATTGATAGTGTGTTTGATTTAGCAACTCCAAACCAAACCATGCTCGCAAAAGCAATTATTAGTTGTTTTGGTGAGCAATGTAGAAGATATCCAAACACATTATAAGTCAATAAACTCATTTTTGCAGAAACTCTTTTAAAAGTCCCTAAATCATGTAAATCATGCAAGAGTACCAAAGTTGTTGTGCTCTTACCCTGGAGAATTGACTTTTGTCTCTCATGGAATTGTAGAGAGTGGGAAGGATAGGATGTGCACTATAACAGAAAGCATATAAACTGGCAGCAGCAGGTATTCCACTCAATCTGAAGAGTTTTCCCTTTGCATGAAATCCAGTGCCATCAATGGTACCATTCCAAAATAGAGAGAGGAGGAAGATGGAAGAAGCCAAAGCCCCACTTGCAGACACATAAGACAGCATGCTCAAATCCTCTAACAAAAGACTAGGCAGAATAACAAGGGCAGCAATTATGGTAAAAATTGTTGCACCACCAATTGTTACCCCTGCAAGGTTGACTTGGATATTTGGTACTAATCTGTTAAGATTGTCACCTTCTAAAATCAGAAACCCTGTTACAACTAGATAAAGCTCAGAATTCATGGCAATGGATACCATTAGCCTTCCCTTGTATCCAAATGCACGTTGACCTATGTCAGGGAAGGTCCTGATATCAGGGTCCATGTCCATGCATCTTTTCACCAACATGCCAGTGTAACAACAAGCAATGGCAATCACAAACAGTAGTGATATGCTTAACCATCCCCCAGATGCCAGTGCATAAGGCATGGAGATAATACCAACTCCTGAAACCATAGCAGCATTAATCGTAGTGACATAAAGTTGAATAAATTATCACAATTTAGTTCACAAAATATCACTCAGACACTCTTCTTCTTCAATAGTCCTAAAATTATTCACATGATACATTTCATTAACATTGATTGAAGGACTAATGTATAAGGTTTAGTTATTTTGGATGTCTATGTAAAGTTTACACTGCAATACACTTTGAGCTTTACTTTGTATGCACCAATAAAAATTAAATATAATTTCCAAAATAATAATTATAAAAGCAATAAATTTATTATATAATAGCATATAATTTTATCAGAATATATTTTTACACTTCAATAGATTTAAATTACATTTATAAATTTTTATATACACTGGGTCTTTAAATTAAATTCTTGAGTTAAAAAATAATTTATATATATATAATCAAGATAAAACATTTTTGTTACACATACATTTAACTGGATTTTATTATTTTACGATACTGTTTTACTCATTAACACGTGACAATGCATAAAAAAATTACATTTACATGTGGATGTAAATTCTTGTACCCAAAAAATGGATATATGTTAAATTAATTTATTAAAGAATTTAAATTTATATATATATATATATTATTACTATAATTTTTTCACGATTAATCAATAAAAAATATTATAGACGAAACCTTTAAAGTATTTAATAAAGAGTAAATGTATCATACATATACAATGTGCTAAATAGTAGTCTAGAAATAATCATATTAATTATTAGTTTATTATAATTAAACACGAAAGGTAATTTGTTCACGCGAAGAAATAAAATTCATATATTGGTTTTTCAATTTAATTTTAAAAAAAAGAAAAAAAATACTAATGTAAAAATATATATTCTTACAAGCATCCAAATATGAAATGTTAACAGAGTTGCAAAATATTATAATTTATTCATATTGAAAAAAAATTATATTATCAGTGTATTTAATTAATTGTCTGTATAAATACTTCTTTTCCCAATTAAATAAGTAATGTAAAAAATATATTGATGATAAAAAAAATTAAAACTTCTGAATGTTAACCTATCCCCATGAACTATTCATCTGAGATTTTCATAGTCTGCAATTGCAAGTGAAACTTCACAAATCTTATCCATTTAATTTATTATAAATTTATATTTAAAACTAAATCTCATAAAATTTGAGCGGTTTGATTTGTAACTGCACACTGTGCAGCATACTTCAAACTTTAGTGAGGATGGAAAGGAATATTTCATGTATTCCTGAAACATCTATCTCAATAAGTCACGTGAATGCTTCAGTGATGTATCCTTAAATGAAGAAAGGAATATTACATGTATGGACAAAAGTCAAAATCAGAATGGATATAAAATAAAATTATTCTAATTTTTCTGTAATATTGTATCCTTTTATTAATTCTTCTATTTATTATATACAAATATTTTATGTTTTGGAATAATAAATATGTTTATTTTCATTTAATTCACTTATAGAGCACTTATTAATTAAGATGATATATATTATGACAGGTTTCTACATTACTTAATAAATTTTTTTTATCAGCAAACATTACTTAATAGCTAACTAATGTATGCTAATAAATTTACACTTTTTTCAGTTATAAATTATTATACATCATACAATTTAATTTTTATAATTAATTAATAGTATATAAAAATTTAAAATATAACAGTATATCCAAATCAAAACCCTATTTAATTAATACTCTATAATGTATGTATGAGTAGGGATAAGAATTTATGACATGATTCAGATTAACTTAATCTGACTGAATCTTTGTTATTAAATAATTTAGACTGATTTTTTTAATTTATAATTCAACCATTAGGTTACAAAAATAAAATAAAGTAATTTAGACTAATTTATTTTAATTTATAAGTCAACCACTATTTAAGTAAATAAAAAAAGTATTGTTTATAATTTATTGTATTATTGGATTTTTAATATAATGTGTACAAAAATAAATATATTTTAGTGCCTATGACTTAGGCCTTTTAATATATTCATTAAAATGTATGTTTATTAATTTACTTAAAGAGCACCTCATAGTAAGATTAAAAATATATTTCAAATAAAGTTATACTTTAAGAAAAAGTCAAGTTCAACAACTAAAATGCTCCACTTAAATTAATTATTTTTTACTAATTAAAAAACAACAACTAAAAGCAAAGTCATGTAAAATAAGCTGAATTAGAGTGTACCAATTCTCACCCTTATTATAGTCAAGTAGTTTAAGAAGCAAAACTTTCTAACCCAGAATCTGATAAAAAAAATTTCCCAGATTAAAAGCTTCCAAAAACAAAACTTTTTTTGTTGTTGTTGGCAATAGCATAATAAGTCTAAAATATTCAGACATTTTTAGACAGATAACAGGTCTTGATCCAAGATGCATTTTCCCTCACTGTTTAGAAAAATAACCATAACAAACTGTAACAAATATTATCAGTTTTTAAGGCATTCATGTAGCAGCAAGATCTTCAATCCAAGGACCAGAACTCAAGAAAAAGAAAGCAAGAAATATGGTAACAATGGTTCTGAAATCAACCAAATTGAATCGAATTAACAAGATTCAAATTTTCATAAAAGAAACCATTGTTGAGTACATGTGTAACCAAGAAAGACAAGAAAGAAAGAGAGGGCATGCAGATTACCTGAGAGGGCATTAATGAGGTTGAAGCAGGTCTTGAAAAAGGATGTGTTAGACTCATGAGATGTGTGCAGATCCCAAGTTTTGGCCTCCAACACCTCATCTGAGCCATTCACATGGTGCACTCTTTCATCGATCAGAAGGGGTATGGTGATGATGGAGGAGCATCTATCACCCTGCTCAGTACCAGCCATGGACATGAAAACAAGCTTGTTTGTGTATATATATGTTTCAGTGTTGGTGACTACAAGATTGTGCTGTCTCTGTGTTTGCCGTGTGAGACACACACACCACAGAGAGTTCAAAGGTTGCTTCTCTTCTTCTTTTTCTTCTTCTAAAACTGTGTACACAAAATGCCCTTTTAAAATAATTCTTTGTATCTATCCAAGAAAACTCTGTGATGACGGTTCACAGGGACTCAGTTTCTAAATTGTTTTAACTTTTATGCACTTCTGAACATTGTGAACCAATGAAGAATAATGACTTTAGTTATAACTTTTAAAGTAATTATTATAACATTTAATAAATTATCATGACAATAAAAATTAAACAACACCATATGAATATGGTCTAACAATATTTTTCAAGACAAAAATATGTATTTTAATATCTATCTTAAATAATATGTATTGATAATTTAATTTTAAAAAAGGAAAAACAGTTGCTTTCTTATAATGGCAATGTTCTTCTCACAAATTTGATTATTTGATTTGTCTATAAGGAAGTTTTTTTTATATATTTTTATAAACATTTATATTCTTTTATACTAACATTTACTTGTCAAAATATTAATGTTGTTTTAAAAAAAAATCATTAATCTGATTTGTCTGAAAGTAAGTCTTATTTTATATCAAGTAGGTTAATATTTGGATTTAGGTCATTTTTATTTTATAAAATTAGTTTACAAAATAAATGTTATTTCCGAATAATATATTTTAATTTGGCTATTATCATTTGTGAACTTGAGATTCTCAAGGCTAACTCTGTCGACATAAAATGAGTAAAGAGTAATTTCTATTGTTTGAAAAAACAGTAACATTGACATAAATGTAAATTTTGAAAGACTAAAGTTTGTGTTGATTGAAAGAAATGATGAAAGATGTTGAACCAACTAGAAGCGTATCATGCAGAGTGATGTATTACTTGGACTTTCTTTTTTGTTCACTACATACACGTCGAAAGTGTAGAGATATAAATGAAGGAAAGTTCTAGCAAAAAGTAAAAAAGTAGATTTAAACCACTTAAGTTTCCCATTTTAAAAGCCTCGTGGAAGATAACAAAAGTTAATCAAGTGGATTCCACCATTGGGGAGGTAACCTTAAACTGTATGGGGAAGATGCAACTCATATCTTGTAGGGGAATCATTGGTATAATGCTGTGTTTGGCTTTCAGATAAGATGTTATATGGGAAATATATATCTTTTCATTTATGATTAATATTTATTAAAAATAAAAGATATTTTATAAATATAATTTTAAAGTTTTTTTTTTATTTTCATTTTTAAAATGTACATTACAAGAAAATCATGAAATAAAAACCAATTTTAGAAATAAAAAATAATTAATTGCAATTAGAGACCATTTTAGAGACTAAATAAATTTTTGGTTTCTAAATTAGTTTCTATGATTGTTAAATGGTTTCTAAATTAGTATCTAATTAGCAACCAAGGTTTTTGCTACCAAATCTAGAATCTAAATAATTGGTAGTTAAAATCTTGATTGCTAATTTGATACCAATTTATTTATCAATAATAGAAACTAATTTAGAAATTATTTTTTTTTAGTTTCTAGAATGGTCTCTAATTTAGTTACTATTAGAACTAATTATTTTGATTTCTAAAAATTAATTTTTATTTGATGATTTTTTTTTTTAGTGGTAATATATTTCTCATATTATTTTTAGTATTTTTTTTTTGTTTTTTTTAAAGAAAATGAAAATTGAATCTGAAACAAATGTTTGATTGAAGATTAGAAATCAAACAAAAAAATTATTAAAAAAATTATGAAAATCATCGTTAATTAAGGTCATTCATAACTTCTATTATCCTTAATAAATTATAAACCATTTAAAAGTTGATGTAATTTACTTTGGATATAATGTCATTAAATGACCATATATTTTATAAGAAAAGTGGTCCATGTTATCTCACATTTTTTTATGTGTATGTGGTGATGATCGATGATCTTAAAGTTGAGAATGGCATTCAACATGAAGGTGGAGCAACGTGAGGACACAAGAGTGATGAACCAAATGTGAGGAATATGTAGGTCCTATATATTCTTTTTCTTTTGTTCTTTCTTTTTTAATTTTTTTTTTCCTTTTCTTGTTCTCCATTTCTCTGTATGATTTTCTTTTATCTTTTCTCTCTCATCTCTTTATAAATTTAAAGTTATTTTTCATCATTTTCTCCAATATTTCCCATAAAAAGTAATTAAGAATAGAACATTTCTAATTTATCAGAATTTAATATAAAATAAGTTTTTTTTACTCTAATTTTTTTATATTCTTAATCTTTCACTCTATTTATGAGTATCTCACAATTTCATGTTATTATTTCAACTAATTCATTGAATTATTTGTTGATGTTTATATAAATAAAGTTCTTGTCTTGACAAATCAGATGAAGATCAACGGTGAAACACACTCGGAGCAAGCAAAGGTGAAGAAGATTTTGAAATCTTCAACTCCCAGATTTGAACATGTGGTTGTTGCAATTGAAGAGATCAATGACATTTCAACGATGACAGTAAGATTATTGTCCGGTTCTGTACAAGCGCATATGCAACCGGATAAAATGAAAACCTAATAGTTGCTCGTGTGGATGTAAGTTGCAGTTGGCGACCGAACCACATTAAATCTTGTGTCGTTTATTTTTTTGCAGTTGATTCATAATGGTGTGCAGCTTTCGCGTGTGTTTTTCCCATCATCAGTTTAGAGCAAATCTTTAAAAATATTTTCAACTCTTTGTATGAACATATAATAGTAAGTTTTAGATTTAAAGATTGGGTATGTAATTTTTAGAATTTGTTGTAAGTTTTAAACAGTTCTATCATTACATTAAAAAGTGCATTTCTCTTTACATTAATAAAAAAATAAAAGAAAATGTAAGAAGAAATCATTTGAAAAAATCAAATCTCTTAACAATGCCTTTTTTCCCTTTTTGACTAGTGAGTAAAACTTAAAATTATTTCTGATTAATCTAACTACACTATCTTGAATATAACATGTTATGAAAAGGTGTGGATACGTTTCGTTATTATCTTCCATATTTTATATGCACAGGGGACCAGTTGCAGCACCTTTCCCTTTCTTTCTTTATTATCTGGCGATAGTGCAGAGGGCAAAGCCAAACGTGATTATTTCTGATTTTTTTATTTTTCTTTATGCTTTTAACTTATCACGTGAGAATGTATGATTAGCTTTTATAAGTCATTTAAGGGTATGTTTGGTTTTACTTTATTCCCACTTTCCTATTCACTTTTAATGGAATGCTTCTGACTCATCCCGCGTGCGCCACCCTCATTCGCAAATCAAAATAACACTTTTGAAAATTACTTTTCATAGTTAAAATTAGTTTTTCTTATGTACATACGTAAATTTTTAATTCGATTTAATATAGTTGCATAATTAAAATTTAAAATATTTGATTAATCGGAAGGATTATTATTATAAAGTGAACTTTAAGTTTAACTCAATCCCATAAAACCGACTCATGGAGTGAGATTTACCCACTTATATATTATGAAAGGTTCTAATCTCTGGTCAATGGAATCTCCAACATATCCCTTACGCCAAGAGTGACAGCTCGTGCATGGGATAACATATTATGGGTGGTCCGATAACGACTTAATAGCGGGTGACACGATAGGTCCAACACAAACACTCACTAGGATAAGCTCAAAATGGTTCTGATACCATATTATAAAATGGACTTTAAATCTAATTCAACCCCATAAAACCGGTTCATTGTATATAAGTGAGTGTAAATCTCATCTCATTAATCGATTTTATGAGATTGAATTAGACTTAAAGTCAGTCCACTTTGAAATAATTATATTATTGTGATATTTTTGACTGAATTTTTGGTTGTATCTTATGAAAAAGTGGTGTAATAGAATGGATAAGAGAATCCTTGTCAATGATACGTTGTGCCGGTTGCTGAGGTTTATCCGTTACTCAGTCACGTCTATGGATGTTAAGAGATTTTTCTTGAGAGATATATATAAGAATTTTATAAATTATAAGTAATATATAAAAATGTGTTATGGGAAACATTTTCGAATTTTACTTTATTTTTAAATAATTATCCTATAATCAATTTGTTTGTTTTGTATCCATAAGTTCTGGATCCAAACATTTGCGTTAATGGGAGAAAAAAAAATACATAATATTTTTATTAAAAAACTATTGTTTTTATTTAACACAATTTCTTAACCAACATGCTCTTTCCGTACTTGACGAAAGAAGTTTTTCTCAATAAAATAAATAAAAGGAAAAATAAGAAATAGAAGAGTGAAATCTAATTCTTTTACATTTTTTCTTGTGTCCGAAGACATGATAAATATGTGGCAAGAAAGTAGTTACAACTTAAAGTCAAGGATACACTGCAAAAGACACCCGTGGTATCAGGAAGCTACTATACACGACTTGGTGACGACTACACACGTCTTAGTGAATCAACCTATAAATGAAACTCTTGAAGGAGGAAAATGTACGTTTTATATATCCTAAGATAACAGACTAATCACTAGCATTGACTTGAGCGTTGGAGTGCAATCGCAGGTACACCACCGACCAGCAGAGCCCGTGCACTAGAGGAGAAGAACTTTGAAAAATTCGAAAACTATTAATACGACGACGAATTGTGTATCGAGTGGATCAATATTACTTAGGCCTTGTCATCTACACGGGTACAGTTCTCCTAAGCTTTTAAAAGGATTACCAGTCAAATATCATATAAAAGTTATCCAAAATATATTAAAAGAGTTTAAATTACGCCACTATAACTTAAAAGTAATTATTATATAGCAATTAATAATTTTATATACAGTGCAGATTTTATCGAATCAAATGTTTGAATTATATGTATATAAAGAGACACATGTACAGTAAAAAATAGTTAGTTATTTTTAAAAAAAATAAGTAGATGTGTGATGACAAATGTTATTGAAAATTGTAAGATTTTTTAATTTAGAAAATATATTTTAAATTAAATATGTTTTTTAAATATTACAAACAAATTAAAAATGTTTTATTTCCATTTATTATAAAATTTTATCTCTTTAAAGGAGACTTATATAGATTACATGATAGCATGTGTACATTTGGCTTAGTAACACATGTTTTATGTTATCTTTATATTAGGAATATAAGTTAACTAACATATAATAAATGTAAGATATGTCAAGTATTTTGGTGAGACTTTTCTATCATGATTTAGAGTTTTTCAAGAAATTTCTTATCCTTAATTATGACATGATGGGTTAAATATGAGTTCATATTAATATTTATATCTATGATGATGATATGAGCATGATTATGATTATGATTAAGATATAATGACGATAATGATATTGTATTTTGTTTACATTATTTTACCATGTGATGTGTTGATGTGTTTACTTCTATAAATGTATGTGAAGGGGAAATAAATTGTTTTACAAGTGACAGTAGAAACATAGCAACTTTTAAATAATTACTAGCTATAATATATTAAAAGTTGGATATGATATGTTTTTTTTTTTACTTTATAAATATATTTAATATATATAAAAATAAATTCAAAGTTTTAAAAAAGAATATGTACTACATGTTTCTTCTAAATAATATATTTATTGTGAGATTTTGATATTTGGAGGGATATTTATGGTTAAATTTTTTTATTTATGAGATTATCGTGCATTTGGTGGGTGAGGTCTGCTAGGATATTATATTCCTTAGCCAATTTGAATATTAATTTGTTCTCTAAGATATTCCTTAACATAGACTAATGTTGATTAAACATCTTTTTTTAGTCTTTGGGATATCCCTTATCAAAGTTTTAGAGTGACTTAATTATTAAACACTAATAATATATAGAAGTGTATATCTTTTTCTTACGTTTACTTTGCATTTCTTCGTTTGAATACGCAACGTAATTATAGTTTCTTTACAAATGTGTTTGTAATAACAGACAATGTCCTTATCCTACACACAGAAAATAAATTAAATATATAGCAGTGCAGCTTATAGGTTCTTCCCTTTCATGATTCCATTTGAAGAAAGCAGAAGCTGTGGAGACGAGAATGCTGCCAAACACATAGATATCTTACATGTTTCTTCTATAACATTGGCTCTGAATTTTCTCAGCAGACATTATAATTGTTATTGTTTAGGCAGCTAGAGAGTTAAGAGAGTTAAAAATTGATAAAACATCGTCAGAGACAACGATAATTTATTGTATATAAATAAGTATAAACCTTAATTTTATGAGTTGGTTTTATGATATTAAGTTAAGTTTAAATCCACTTTATAATATAATTTTAATTTTAGAGTCATTTTTGAATTTATCTTAGTTAGTATTTATTGGCCTTATCACGTCATTCTCGGATCACGGATCACGTGAGTAAACTAATTTTATGAAATTGAGTTAGATTTTTCTAATAAATATTTTGTAATAAATATGCAGAGGTGATTATATGTCTTGTAAGGGAAATACTTAAAAGGTTTTGATGAACAAGTATATGAGGTGTCAAACACTGTATGGATCTGTGAGTAAGGGCTGCATGGCACTGTTGTGCTGCTGAGCACTGACAGAGCATGTGGAACCTCAAAGATTGAAGCTCAGAACCATTAAATAAGAATAACATCTTTAATAATGGAGATATAAAATAAAACTTCAAAGTCATGGTGATGGGTCACTTTCACTTTCTTCTCTTTTTAACTCTAATAGATAAATAAAATTACATTGGTAGAATTATTTTAATAATAATTTTTTTTTTCTTCCTCGAAAATTGAAACTGCCATTATTTTGAAATGAAAAACTACTTTTTTTGTGTTTGTGTCAAAATTTAAGATGCAGGAGTGCAGTAATTGCTACAATGTGCCATTTCCGAAGCTTTTTTAAGTTGGAAGCAAGTGCCACCTTTTTAAGTGCCTCAATTATTGATCTCCTTTTCCAGAAAAAAAAAGTCTCTGCGATTTGTCTTCCATTTTTTTCTCTCCACTAACTAATTCACAGATGTTGAAAAGTTGTTTTATTTAATTGTTAACATTAAACCTGTCTACAGTTATGTTTTTTTTTATAATTACTCTTAAATAGTAATGTGAAAAGAGAATATAATGATCATAGTAGAGTTCTACTTTTCAAGAAGACTGAATCTACAATCTTTTAATATAAGAAAAAAAAATTATAATTGTTCCTAATATAAATTATTTTGATGTCAATCATAATTTATTTATGTTTTTCTTTAATTTTTTAAAACATCTTTTAAGGACGATAGTAACGAAACTTTAAAAAGATAATATATCGAACGTGGTTATCGATTTTAATAATATCATTTTCAATGAATTTAAGTTGAAAACAATAACATATATTACTTGGGCATTAAAATTATTTTAAATAAAATATCAATACAAGAGATAACTAGAAAATATTGCAAGAGATTAAAAAAAATTATATTGCGGAAGGAGTATTGTTTTTTCTCTCCATTTGCAAAGGAAAAGTTGATTGGAGAATCTCTTCTCATTCCAATAAAATTAGAAGTACAACATCGATTCTAATAACTTTTAGTTTAAATTAGTGAGCTGGTTTTTTAATTATTTAAACAAATTTGAAAATAATTAAAAATATTGAGTTCCTAAACTAAAAAAAGTTACGACAATTGATATAAATACTGGTCCATTTTGTAACAGTTTCTTTTTTATCACTGTTAAGATTAATTTTGGAATGGTTTACACTTTTAACTTTTAAAAACTTATTTCAACCTTTTTTGGTATATTTGGTACTATCAGAAAAATATTCCTCTTCCAGGAATCTTATTTTGAAACTCTTCTAAGTGACAATTTCTTTTTTATCCTCTATCATCTGCTTCATACTTATCCACCAAAACTCAGTTTCTTCAATAAGTATATAGATGACATAAGATAACTTTCTCTCTTCAGGGCATTGAGTAGCTTCAAATGTCTCTCACTCACTGGTCTACTTCATCTGGATTTACCTTCCCTTTAAATTTGGGTGGATTGTGTCTCAGTCCTCCAGACTAAAGGTATGAGGTTGTTGATGAAGTTGAGATGCTTCTGCTGCTAATCTAGTGTTTTCTAATTGATGAATGGTGGTCTGATGCTGTTGTGCCATAGTAGCACTTTGTTGTTGCAAGGTTGTTGTCATCATCTCTATTGTCTAAGCTAAATTGGACATATCTACTGGTGGAAGAGGAGTAGGTGGTCTACGTGTCATCTACTAAGAACATAAAAAATTGGGTTAGGAATTACTAAAAATTTCTAACTACATTTTTAAGACAAATTAACTTAAAAGAAATAATCACACAAAATAGATACAAAACCAATCAAAAATTATCTCTAAAATGTGCTCTAGCTACTTAGAATTAAGATAGAAAATAATCTTGATTCAGCCATGAGTGTGCACCCTCACCACTCTATAAAGATTCTTTTTATTAAGAAAATAATAATTATCAAATTATATGCAATATTGTACCCTATTATATGCAATTAATTTAATAATGATCGAATATCATGATTAGTATCCCTACCTTAGATTGTAATTTGGAGAGATAAATTCCTATATATTTCTTATACATATCCTAGCGAGTATTTGATGGATTTATCAGACCACCCATAACATATATCTCCACACACGAGTTGGTAGCCTCGGTGTGAGGGGTGTGTTGGAGATCCCACATCGACTAGAGATTAGAGTCTTTCATAGTATATAAGTGGGTGCAAACCATTTCAAAAAAATAACTTTGTTAAACATCCTATTAGAAACTTTTAGCTAAGTCTTGAAGTGTAATCAATTAAATCAAAAGGAAAATAAAATAAAATTAGATTAAGAATGGTTTTATAATATACACAAGGATAAGCTAGTGAAAATAAAATTTTATAATATACACAATTAAATAAAAAAAAATCAGATTACATGATCAATTTCTCAATTATTCAATATTCTTCAAATCCCAACATAAACAATCACACAAATCTCATATGGATCTACACATCCAAGATATTCAACAAACATAATAATATCTGACGTCATCCGGAAAACTCGTATTAAGTAAGTCCTACTAGAGACTAACACTTCATCCAAAGATTACCATCCAATATAAAGGATCAGGTAAGTTCAATACATCTCATGTCACGTTGTGCGTGAACTCCCCCATCATCTTCTCATCACCTGATATCTTAGTCTATGTGACTTAGATCATCAGTGAAGCTCAGGGATTTTTGTTATCACATAGGCATCAATACTTAATACACAACAAACATCAATCCATCATTATCTCAAATGTATGAATTCAATTCCATACCATTTTCATCATACGATATCATTCAAAATGTGATCCACAACATTCAAAAGTCTATTTAACATAAAAAAAAAACACTTAAATACTAAACCATTAAAATCTAATATTTCTACAAGTTTAAATAATATATAAACAAACAACACAAATATATATATATATATATATATATATATATATATATATAAACACACAACATCCTTCCAAGAGAAATTGAATATTGGGACCACGTCCGCTCTACATCCATATCTTCTAGCCTAAGGTGTTATTCAAAATTAAATTTAGCTTCCCTTACCTTAATTGTTTGCTTTCTAGAATTTTATCTCCTAAGTCTGGATAAGCTTCAAGATTTAAGGGTCTAATTCAAGTTATCCAAACATAGTAGAAATTCAGTATATAGTAGAATAAGTTGAGAGAACTAAATTTCTCAACTGACCCATCAAGATTCATGACTAAATCCTAAGAAAAAATCGATAACAAAAGATCTTTACAGCAAAAATGAACTTACTCTATTTGAAAATTTGATTAAGTAAAAATGTTCTTTAACTCGCCAACTAGAACGTGATCCGATCAAATTCTAAAATAGATTAAGAATGGTTTATACTTTTAACTTTTAAAAATTTATTTCAGCCCTTTTTCTAGTTTTGAATTAAAAAAAAATACTGAGTTTCCTAGTATATTATTATTAAATTAGTTTAAGATGTACAACTATGGTTGAAAATAATGGTGGTATACAGTGATGTTAACAACATTATATATTAATAAATAATAATAATAATAATAGTAGTAGTAGTAATTCTAATATTAATTACAATAATAACTAATAAATCATAACTAAACATAACAATATAATATTATGTTTTTAAAAGCTAAAAATTAAATTCAGAACCTTTTTCTTTTATAAAAGTAAATGTAATTTTTTTCATTTAGTTAAAAACTATTTTATTTGAAAATTACATCTGAAAAACAAAATCCAAAAACTTGCAAATATCTCTAATAAACCTTTCGTTTCTCAAACAAATGTTTATTTTTTTCAAAATAATAAAAGTTGAAAAGAACATAAATTTTAATTATGATTAGAAGTTATTTCGAGTACTCCTCTTTCTAAAATACTTAATTTTATTATTGTAAACATATATAACTTGGTTTTTTATGAAATTTTGAATAAATAGTTATTAGATAGTTATAACATTAAAACACTTTTTTCTAATCATGAAGAAACGGATTCAATGTCTCACGCATATTTTTTTTATTAATTTTCTTAATAGTGCACATTATCATTTATTTGACACTCTCCCTTATCTTACCATATATGGATTCCTTCATTAGATTAGGATAACCTACAAAATTCCATGTGCTAATACCTTTTCATTTCAATAAAATAAAATACATATTACACAAGGTTCACTACTTTTTTTCTTGTAGGTCCACATTTCTATCAAAGTAAAATAATCCAACGAAAAGCGAAGAATATTCGAGAATATTATAATTATTTAATGAAAATTATTTATTTATTATTGGAAAGAACAGTCATTTTCATCATTTGAATGAAGAAACATGATGAAAATAATACAAATACATAGACACTTTATATGTAAGTTTTGTCCGAAGAGAATGGTATCTTGACCTTATTATAATAATGAATACACTTTATCTAAGTTCTGTCCAAAGAGAATGGGTACTTTTAACTTATTATAATAAGGAAATTTGGAATTATTTTAATAACTCTTATATTCATAATTCATATATGTTGGCCAAAATATGAAATGTTTGGACTTTTTAGTTTTTACAAAAACTTCAAAAATAATTAAGTTAATATATACTATTTAATAGTGATGAAGACTTGTTGGATATCATATTTCAGACTTGTTTGTTTGTTTTATATGTTTGTTGAAATTTCCATAAACATATATTTTGAAAAAGAAATTCCATAATTTATAAACCTCAAATATGAAAATTTACTTCAATTCAAATCCGTTGTACATTTTGAGTTATACCCACGTCTATTTAAAAATTGCATAAAACATTTTGATTATTTCGTGCCAATAATTAGACATGGGTCTAAATTTGTTGGTGGTGCAGGAAGCAATTGTCCATCTTCAAGTTGTGAATGAGAATAAATGGGCCCATTTTTTTTCTAGTTACCGCACCATTCTTCACTATTATTTCATTTCCCCACGTGCATAATTAGAAATAGTACATACTATTATGTAGTTATGGGATCTTAATCCTTTCATAAAAACAAAGGACAATTACTTGGTGTTTCTTCTTGCATTCCTTAAAAAAAAATTCTTGTACCCAAATTATTCTTGATATTTTTGATGATTCTGAAATAGGAGATTTTACTTAAACAAAAGATGTTTCTAGAAGACAAATAAAAAATCCAAAATATTTTCTTCAGAACACATTTTTTTTTATATCTGGAATGATAAATCTAAAATTCATAAAATATGTTTTGGAAACTATGTTGAAAAAATATTTCAGAAAGAATAATTCATAAGTTTTTTTTAAAATGAGTAAAACAATTTTTTCCAATAATGATAGAGTACAGGGAGAAAGATGCAGGAAGAAACACCACAAAGAAAAGAAAGTAGAAAAAAAATCTTGAAGGTTGTTTCTCCTTGCAATATATTAATTCTAACATGCATCCAACAAAAAAATTTAAAACATTTAAAAACTAAAAGTGCTTTTCTCATCTTTATTTTCAAAAAATAACATCAAATGAAAAAAAAACACACACACACACGGATCTCCAAATTTTCATATCCAGAACAGTTACGGAGATTCAAATCCAAAACCAATTAATTCTTCTTCAAGCTTCTGGACAACACCATCCAAAAAAATCTCTAAATTTTCCTATTCAGATTAAAAAAAATACTTTTAGATATACAGATTCAGAATTTACCAATTTCACGAAAAAAATCACATTTTTTTTATAAACACAGTGTAACACAATCCACCAACATCGTCTTGCAGGTTTGCGTGAATAAGAGACTTTTTTATGTATGTGTTTGTGTCCATAACTGAATTGATCTGGTGTACCGGGTGAAATCAGCCAAACATGAATAATATAACTTATTTTGTTGAAGATAAAAAAAAAGTGGTCAAAGACAAAAATTCACTTAAAATGGAGAATATGTTCGATGTCATTCACTATCAAATGAAAAATGTAAGAAACAAAAAGAAAATGCTTAAATGAAACGTGAAAATTAAAATGTTCAATAAATTAAAATTATGTTATGGAATTTAACTTTTAAACAAGGTTAATCAATAGTTTTTTAGTAAATATAAATTAATTTTAATTTATAAATGAAACTTACATTTTTTTCAAATAAATACTAAATAATTTTTTATCCAAAGAAGAACTATGATTTTTTAGAAAAGTTTCTTTGCAAATATTTTTAGAATAAAAAATAAAATAAACTCCGTTTTAAAATTTCAAAAAACCTCTTTTAAACACAAAAAATTGGACATTTACGTTTCTAATATTTACAAATAAAGACATAACTTTAAATGAAATTAAATTAAAAATTTCAAATTTGTGAGTTCCAAAACATGAAAGTTGTCAATAATTAGAAATCATGTAGAAAGAGTCTCTTTGCTCAGACTTTTTCACATTCTGCCTTTAATCTGCATTGTTTGGTTATGATCAATTTGCAGAGATGAATGATATATTAAGCAAGCGTGCACAAGTCTGCTTTAGATGGACCAACAAACACGTCATTAGTTTTTTACATCCACAAAATTCATTTTTTTTTTACAGGCCAGTTCAAAATTATATCATTATTTTTACTTTAAAATTATAAAAAAAAAAACTAAGTTGTTTTATACTTTTATGCAATTAAATTTAAAAGAGTTAGTCCGTTTATATATTAAACTTATTTAATTTCCAAATAGATTCGTACACTAAATATATTGTAATTAACCTTTTTGTTATTAATTGAATATTAAAGTTTAGACACCGGTTCAATTAATTTGTTGAGTTCTTAAAAATTCTAAAAATTAACAATATTAAAAAACAATAAAAGGGAACAATTTATACCTTTAAGTTACAACTCTCATGCATTACCTTCGACATTAAAAAGAAAAAGCCTCATATTTTTAAAACTTTAAATAAAATAAAAAAAAGCTTTTACTTCATGGCTATATTTGTCCAGAACAATGGATAAAGTAAATCAAACCTAAAAGCTAATCTTTAGTTAAAATTTGTTAACTATTAATAGAATATTGTTAGATTGACCTATTAAATTAATTAATAAACATAAAATAACAAACAAATACACGCTTATATAACTTTTCAATGAGCAGAAAACATATTTGAGGAAATTGCGATTATAGATTTTTAATTAATTTTGAACTCTTTTAACTTTTATTTTAAGATCAAACACTCTATTTAAATAAAAATAAATAATGCAATAAATTCACACCATCTCCAACGCAAAGAAAGGTCTTATTTAAAACTCAAATTTTATAAAACAACTTAAAAAAACATACGAAATAGTAAAAATCTTAAAATTAAACATATAAGTACTATATAAGATCCTAATATTATTAATAAAAAATATTTCAATAAATCTTAAAGTTGTGAAAAAATAAAATGTAAATACAAGAATATAAAAACATGATCCCTTGTATGACTTCAACATTAAAATTAAATTTATAAAAATATAATAAGAGCCAAGTAGTGGTGACTAATGATCCATTTGAAGTTTGGAGCATAGTGCTACATTATTCTTAGTTTCTAAACTATACAAATAAGTAAAAATAAAAATATGCATTATAGATCATCATCAATCAAAGATAATCCCTAAAAACCCAAACTTAGGTTAGAACTTATAATTCATTTCTCATTTTTCTAATAATTGTATACTTTTGAGGAGAAAAATAAACCAATAAAGAGGACATCATTTATTAGTTGTTACATACATAAACTTGGTTTTGATTTCTATTCAAAGATTAAAAAAATAACATATTAAGGAAGAAAAAACAGATTAAGAATTGACAAGTTAAACAAGATGGTTTAAGTTAGCAAAAAAAAAGTCCAAATTCAGAGGCAGAAAACTCAAATCCCATTCATCTACACCTATTGGGCCTACACACTTCTTACAAGCCCGTAAGACTATAAAATGGAATAAGATAATCCACAAATCTACATATAAATGTTTAAAAAAATGTTTTATTATTTTTTTGCCCTTTTTTAATTTCAATTATTAATTAGGTCCCACTCTCTCTCACTCACACTGAGATGAGAAAAAGATCATCATGAAAAATGAGAGAGAGAGAGAGAGAGAGGTGCAGGTGCACATGGTCAGCAAGAACAAGAGATGCACCTGATCAGGCCACTCTCATTGCACGCCGTACACGTCTTGAACCCACCTTTCTCCGCGTATACCTTGCGCGCACCGGAACATTCGCCGCACAGCATGAACCTGTGATCGTCGCACACGTGGCAGGCGCGCAGATGAGAATCTGCTGCGGGCAGACCTTCGAGGAGCTTCTTGAGCTCGCCATTCTCGTGCAGCCACCGGACCTCCTCGGCCCCACCCACGTACCTTCCGTTGACGAACACGCGAGGCAGAGTCAGACCCGTTTTGCGACCCGCGACCCGACGGAGCTCCGCGAGAAAACCCGAGTCCATCGAAACGTCGCGCTCGTCCAGCGCAACGCGGAATCCGCGCAGGATGGAACGCACCGTTTTGCAGTCCTCGAACGTGCCGCGGACTACGCGCAGGCTCGTGAAGTACACCACTACGCGCTGCTCCGCTCGGGGGATGGACGGCAGGGGTTGTGGTTGGGCGGCGCGTGGGGATTCCTCGGATGCGCGTGCGGTAAGTTTAGGATGATTTGACCACGCTCGGAGGAGTTTGTTGGCGAGTGTGACCCGGTGGAAGATTGAGGGTTTGGGTTTGGTGGTGGAGGGTTCATCTAATATGAGGGTTTGAATGTCTTTGAAGGAAGAACATGAGAAGGAGGATGAACGTGGTTTGTTCCAAGGTTGCCACATTGAAAGTGGGAACTAGAATAGAACAAAGGTTGGTTTTTTTTATTAGGGTTGTGTTTTTGTGGAGTTTGAAGGGGAAAGGTGGGGTTTTGGGAGGAAGGAAGAAGTGGGGGTGTTGGATTTTGTTTTGTTTGTTTGTTTGGGAAAAAGGGTAGGATTTAGTTGCTCAAAAGTTTGGATTTTGGTGGATGAGGAAGGAGTTGGAGAGGTGGGAGATTTTGCATTTTGTTGCTTAGGAAAGAGAAAGAGAAAGGGAGGTGAGGAGTGTGTGAAAATGGGGGAAGAGTGGAGAGGGAGATTGTGGTGGTGGTTAAGGTAGTTGAGGGGTTGGTTTATTTTGCTTTTAGGAGAGGGTTAAGAGGGAAAAGGAGATGGATTCTCAGAGATTGAGATGGTCTTATTAATGTTTGTATTAATATCAATTAATTATGGTGGATATTTAATCTCCATTTCTGAGTTCAAAAAATAATATAAAAAATAAATAAAAGTATATCCTAATTAGAGTCACTATGAGCACCTGTTGCAGATGCAGTTAAGTCTTTGTCACATTCATTAATATGAGAGTACAGTATATGTACTGTTAGTTTAACACTGTGAGGAGCTTCCATTTATATTATTATTACTTCTACCTTCTTCTCTCATAAAATGGATAACCTTTTTATCCATAATAATCTACAACAATCAACCTGGTATAGTATTGTTGACAGTAACTTTAATCACCTCATTAGGAAATTCATCTCAGATCTATTTGCAGAAAAGTAATAATAAGTGTTCTTGTATAAGTGAAAGATATAAATATTAACAAAGTTAACATAAATTAATAATTTTTTTATTTGTAGGAATGAAATTGAGAATTCTCTCTAGTTTCACAAACATATAATTTCGATTTGGCCTGTGAATGCCAAGAAAATTCTGTCTGTATTCATGGGATTCTGTTTAGATTGACAACAAGATTTAAAAATGTAAAAGATACAGAATAGGAATTGCTGCACAGTGAAGTAAAATAAGAATGACTTTGGTTTGGAGGGTGATGTTTTGTTTTGTTTTGTTTTGAATTGCTGATAAGAGATGAATATACTTGCTTGCACAATCCTCTCTACCAACAGACACTGGCAGTGCAACCAACACCAATTAGGACAGCATTGATGTATCTTTTTCTTTCTAACTTTCAATGAGAAATCATAAATAAATCCAAAAACCAGTGACCATTTAGCAGCATACACAAGTTATACAAATCAAAATTTATCAATAAAATATATATTAAAAAGTACATATTGATTTTCACAGTTGATAATCTTACCATAGCAAAAAAAAAAGGAACAGTGTAAATAAAAGGGTGAGAGAGTTTGTTGTGGATGTGAGGAGTTGGGCCATATGCAATTATAACAAGATGAAGAAAGGAGCATGCTTGATAGTACATGATGAATGGGTTCGAAAAGCTAAAGGGGTTTTACTGAAGAAAGAGGAAGTGGGTGGTGGATTCTGAAAAGTTCCACATGGTGGCAGGGCAAAGAAAAGTGAAAGGAAGGATCCAAGAGAGTTAACACTCTAAGACCTAACCTAGTCCAAACCACATGCCATGTTCTGACTAAACCCTTTCTTTCTTCTTCTTGATTTGTTCACTCATGTGACCCAATTGTTTGGTTCTTTCTTTCTTGATTTGGGTGCAGCATTTCTTTCCATCACACACCCTTGACTTCCATCTCTGACTGCTGAACAACTATTATGTATGTTTTTGACATTTAAAAAATGGTTTCACACTCAGAGCCACATTAAATTAGAAGTGAGACAGAACCATGAGAAAATCTGTCTACCACCACTATTCACTGCACAACCTGGTTTGCTGTTGGAATCACAGCCTGGCTTCAACTGCAATTCACACCATCATTCTTTTCTCAACCATGTTTAATACCATTTTTCCATCAATAAATTATCATTATTTACAAATTTTACCATTCAATTTTTTGCCTTTTATATTCAATTCTTTATTTCCACACATTTTACTGATTCATTCAATACCGTTAAATATTTAATGGATCCATAAAATATATAAAAATTTAAAATTATATATATATGAAAAAGCTTACTGTAATAAATTTTGTGTCGCTATATAACTGAATGATAAAATGTGTAATTAAGCATATTCAAATTACACTATTTTTTTCAAGAGTAATATAAGATTAAAACCGGAAAATATTCGAGATATTTTATTAAATACATAGTTGCAAGTTAGATATATAAAAGTATAATTTCTTTTCTTCCAATTTTTAATTTTTTCTCACATTTATTTTTCTTTGGCAATCACTTCTTGCACCTTATGTTTACATGAAATATGACAAAAAAATTCTTAAATAAAAGAGAGTATATATCAAAATACATTTTGAAATTCTTTTTTAGCGGTAACTACGGTGTCCTTTTATATTAAGGTCAGTTTTGGAATTTAGAAAATTGTGGGGGTGCAGGAAGAAAAATGTAGGGGTGTAGGAAGAAGAAGCCTTTCTTTTTATGTTTGTGTATGGATGTTGGACTATGAGCTGAGCTGTTTTTAGCCCAGGTATTAGAAAAAAACAATAGCAAACATAATTACACTAGGACAACTTCTTCCTGCACCTCCATGATTTCTTCGGGCACCTCCATAAAGTTTAAAAATATCAAAATTATCCTTCAGTAAAAAGATAAAAATGAAAATATTGTTTGTCTGCTAGTGAGAAAAAGGAAGTTACTTCGTTTGGTGGGGTGCATCGCTGGAGCTTGAGTGGTGGTGGTCCTTGAAGTGGTGTTGGAGGTGGTGCTTGAGAAGGTGGTTGAGGTGGTGCACGGTGGTAGGTAGCAGCAGTGGTAGGTGGTGTTGGCATTGGCACCGTTGGTGAGGTACATTCTCATTCTCATTCTTCTGCCTTAAATAAATATTTCCGCATTAGTTAATCCGGTGGATCCACGGATCACATAATCCGGTGCTTAAGTAAAGCGTTTTGGATTAGATAACTTTTGTGCATACCGGATCCGGAACCTGCCAAAGTCATATTTTCAGATTGTGTAATCTGGTACCAAATGAACTATGGATTACGCAATCCGAAAGTGATTTTAGAACTTTCAATATGTCTTACGTATTACGTAGTCCGGTACTCATTTTGTTATATGAATTTCAATTATGCATTACACAATTCGGAAGACATTTGGAACATCAAACATGACTTACGAATTACATAATCCGGTAGTCATTTTGCAGTGAAAATTTTGACTTATGGATTACACAATCCAGAAGTCACCTGAAATGACTTATGGATCACGTAATCCAGAATTCATTATGCTGTTAAAATTTGACTTATGGATTATACAATCCGGAAGTCATGTTTAAGTTGTCAATTACAAAATCTTATTCTATTTTTGTTTTGCATATGTGAATTTATGGAAATTATAATAAAATGAAAATTTATGTTTTATGAATGAAGGTGTAAGTATGGAAGAATTAATGAATTTTGTGCATCAACATGGATTGTTTGA